>Ga0194059_1000010_pt1 | contig 131679 bp, 136 predicted proteins | sample SepL6211m_MetaG_FD_163426 | JGI IMG/M metagenome (GOLD analysis project Ga0194059, IMG submission 163426) | Anoxic zone freshwater microbial communities from boreal shield lake in IISD Experimental Lakes Area, Ontario, Canada - Sep2016-L626-11m | ecosystem: Environmental > Aquatic > Freshwater...
AAGGCCAAGGTAATCAGTCACCGGGCCTATGGATTCAGAACGGCAAAAAACTTCATTCTCAACTTGTATCACTGCATGGGCGATCTAACCATGCCAACTACTTTGCACAGGTTTGTGTGAGGAACCACAAAAATAATAAGTTGTTTCATTGAGTATCCTCCGGTTCGATATGAGTGATTTTCTCTCACATGAGTATGTTTGACGCGAGTTCCACGATCATTTTTCAGGCGTGCCGCCACATTGATTCCGGCACCTGAAAAAGCAGAAGCCCTGCCCGGTATAGCCGGGAGGACTTCTGGGCGGTTATATCCCTGCGGGATTTATTCGCAGCTGAATGCGCCTTCTATACGACGATTCTTTGCTTTACCTGCGGAGTTTTTATTGGATGCTATCGGTTTTGCTGAGCCATAGCCTTTCGCGGCAAGACGACTGCCGTCAATCGCGAATTTAGTGATGATGTAGGTACGTACGCTATCAGCACGGGCCTGTGACAACTTCATGTTAAGTTTTTCGCTGCCGTCAGAGTCGGTGTGGCCTTCAATAGTCCCTTTTGCCTTGGGGAACTCTTTCAGGAAAGTGCCGATTTTGTCAAGTTCGGCGTGATATTTGGTCTTAATGTCAGCCTTGCTGGTGTCGAAATCGATCTCAATAACAGCAGGATTGTTACACAACTTCGGAGCAACGACAGGCGGGCAACCATTTGAGGTTACTGCTGTTCCTGCCGGAGTGCCGGGGCATTTATCAAGGTAGTCGGCAACACCGTCCTTGTCTGAGTCGAGCGGACAGCCGATGCTGTCAACCGCAACGCCTGCCGGAGTGGCGGGGCATTTGTCAAGGTAATCAGCAACGCCATCTTTATCTGAGTCAATAGGGCAGCCATTGCCATCAACCGCAACACCTCCCGGCGTTCCCGGGCACCTGTCGAGCGAATCGATAACTCCGTCACTGTCCGAATCGGCCGGAGGGGCCGGAGGAGCCGGAACAATTACAGGAACTGGTGCAGCAGCTTTTTCGACGACTCGAACAGGGCAAAGCGCATTTGCTTTTTCAGTGGCTTTTTTTGCCAGAGCGGCACCTTCTTCGGTGCGGCATGACCTGAATACATCGTAGGCGTTGTCTTTAGCATCTTGTGCGGCTTTAAACTCCGCAGGACAGAGCTTGTCATGTCCAGCCAGGCGGGCTGTTTCCACGGCCCTGTCCGCCTCTTGCATCTCATAGCGGATATATTTGCCCGGGATATTGCCTCGCATGGTGTTCACTTCATAATTTGCACACCCGAACAGAGCCGCCGTAGCTAACGCAGCAGCTAAAAAAGATGAAACTCTCACTATTTTCTTCATAGAACCTGACTCCTTCCAATGTTTTAATTTAATAGCAGCTTAACTGTAAGTATACATCTTTACACTGAATGTCAAATGTAAAACGCTCAAAAATCAGGTAATGAATAGAGAGGAGCGGTACTGAACATCTTGCAATTTATTTCCGGCTGCATTACTGTCACTGCTTCTAGAGGTATAAAAACACCGCATTAGCGAGGAGGATACACCATGTTTTTTCCACAGTTTCGGGCGCGAAGAATACGGGGTAATGAGACTTTTCGCCGGATGGTCCGGGAAACCGCCGTTTCTGTCAACGACCTTGTCTATCCGATGTTTTCCGCATTCGGCAGCGGCATCAGAAAAGAAATATCTTCCATGCCCGGAATCTATCAGCAATCAATCGAAAATATCGTCGCCGAGGCAAAGGAGGTTAAGTCTCTCGGCATCCCTGCAGTTCTGCTGTTCGGTATTCCGGAGTGTAAAGATTCTGTAGGAAGTGACGCCTATTCCGCGAGCGGGATTATTCAGGAAACGATCCGGGCGATAAAAAAAGAGGTCAGTGGCCTGGCGGTCATTACGGATGTCTGCATGTGCGAATATACTGACCACGGGCATTGTGGAATCATCAAAAACGGCGATGTTGATAATGATGCCACGCTCGAACTGCTGGCGCGTGAGGCGCTCTCACATGTGCAGGCGGGGGCCGATATGGTGGCCCCGTCTGATATGATGGATGGCCGGGTCGGTGCCATTCGTGAGATTCTCGACGAAAACGGTTACGATGCGATCCCGATCATGAGCTATGCGGTCAAATACGCTTCCGGTTATTATGGACCGTTCCGGGAAGCTGCGGAGTCGACACCGCAGTTCGGAGACCGCCGCAGTTATCAGATGGATCCGGGCAATCGCCGTGAAGCGCTGCGTGAAGCAGCTGCTGATATCGAAGAAGGTGCTGACATAATTATGGTGAAGCCCGGATTGCCGTATCTCGATATTCTTCGTGACTTGCGCAACGAATTTGATCTGCCGCTTGCCGTTTACAATGTCTCCGGCGAGTACAGCATGGTCAAGGGGGCTGCCGAACGGGGGTGGATAGATGAGGAACGGGTTGTCATGGAAACAATGACCGCGTTCAAACGGGCGGGGGCGGATATTATTATAACCTATCATGCCAAGGATGTAGCGAAGTGGCTTGCGCAGTAAAATTTCTCAGCCTCACGATTACTTCACGATTTAAAACCAGGTTTACGCTTTTAAATCGAGGCCTTTTCGCGAGGCTAAGGCGATTTTCAGCAATGAATTACATACGGTGAAAACGGATTAAGCAGTGAAAGGCATGTTTTTTACCGGGAATCATCTGACCGTGTACAGCGGCGGCCTGTCCAGATAGCGGGGCAGGTCGCCACGGATTTCAACAACCGGACCATCTTCGAGCTCCTCTGCAGTTCCGCTGTCATCTTCATACTCCTCTTCACCTGCAGCCCATTCATAGAGCCTCTGTGAATCTTTCAATACCGGCTTTTGCGGCGTTCCGAAAACCCGCAGCTGCATCTCTTCGTCGAACAGCCCGATACAGCCGTGTGATGCCGGTCTGCCCGGCAGGTCACGGGCATGAAGCCAGTATGAGACATTATCCGCTCCGACGTGAAAGCGGAGAGCGTTATCCATCGGATACTGTTCTTCGTCATTAGCCGTTTTGTAGAGAGATGAGGTGTGGTTGCGGTCGCGGGTCGAAATGCGAAACATACCGACAGGAGTCTCAGTTGTGGCTTTCCCGGTCGCCGCCGGGGCTGAAAATACCATTTTGCCGTATTCATAGGCACCCAGCCACTGCTCGGTGACATCTACCAGGATGTATTTCCCGTAACGAGCGGCAGGTTGATAGAAACGCGGCAGTGGCGAGTAGGAGCGAATGTCCTCGATATGGTCCGGAACTTTAATCGTCATACCGGGATAAACGTGGCGGCGGTCAACCCGGTTGAAACGGGCGACAAAAATCCAGTCGGCACCAAAGAGTGACTCAAGCGACTGGTGCGGTTCAATAAAGCGGGCATGCCACCTGATATCCTTCAGGCTCGGATACTCGACGCGCGAGAGATCCTCCCTGGCCTTGTCTTCCGGTGAAGCGGCAGGGCCATCAGTCAGTGATGGTGTTCGGAGTACCGAAAATCCGACAAATATCCCGGTAAACAGCACGACCAGAATTATCTTGTGTGAGAGCCGCATTCGGCTGTAGCGCATACAGACTGTCCTTCACAGCTGGGTACTTTCAGCCATCATAGTCATTTGTCAGTCACTATTCAACAATTGTCATATGCTGATGGAAAATTTCTGGTATCAATACAGAGCAGATGATAAATTGCTGCCGGAGGAAAATTATTGGGCCGGCCTGGAGGTTACAGTGGAAAAACTGAAATTAAAGCCGACATACAGCCAGTTTGCCAGTGACAATTATGCCGGGATCTGCCCCGAAGCGTGGCAGGCCATGCAGCTCGCCAACAGTGGATTTCTCGCTTCGTATGGAGACGATATCTGGACTGAGCAGGCTTGTCAGCACCTGCGCACTGTCTTTGAAACGGAGTGTCAGGTGTTCTTCGTCTTCAACGGTACGGCTGCTAATTCACTGGCTTTGGCGTCTCTCTGCCGTTCATACCACAGTGTGATCTGTCACGAACTGGCTCATATTGAAACCGATGAGTGCGGCGCACCGGAATTTTTTTCCAACGGCACCAAGCTGCTGCATGTGAACGGTCCCGGGGGCAAATTCGATCTGGCAGAGGTCGAACGCGCAATAACCCGGCGCAGCGATATTCATTATCCCCGTCCGAAGGTATTGAGTCTCACGCAGGCAACAGAAGTCGGTACCGTGTATACGCCTGATGAAATCAGGGCTGCCAGTGACCTCGCCAGACACCATGGCATGCGGGTGCATATGGATGGTGCCCGTTTTGCCAATGCCGTTGTCTCATTAGATGTTGCTCCTGCTGAGATAACCTGGCGGGTTGGAGTCGATGTGCTCTGCCTCGGAGGGGCGAAGAACGGCATGGCGGTCGGTGAGGCGGTTGTTTTCTTCGATCGCGAACTTGCCCATGAATTTGATTATCGCTGCAAGCAGGCCGGTCAGCTGGCATCGAAAATGCGCTTTATCTCTGCACCCTGGATCGGAATGCTTGAAGGGGGCGCCTGGCTCAAAAACGCCGGGCATGCCAACCATTGTGCCGCGTTGCTTGAAAAACAGCTCACGGGAATCAGCGGAGTGAGCATCATGTATCCTCGTCAGGCAAACTCGGTATTCGTTCAAATGCCGGAAGCGGTTGCGGCAGAACTCAGGGCTGCGGGATGGCACTTCTATTCATTTATCGGTTCGGGAGGGGCGCGGTTTATGTGTTCATGGCAGACAACCGAGCGTGACGTGACCCAGTTGGCTGAAGCGGTGCGTTCAGCATCTTTGGCTTAAAACCCGTTCACCCTTCGATAAGATCAGGATGAACGGGTTTTAGATTGGCAACTTATGGGTTGAATCTCAGGCTATGGTCTGGAGCAGTTGTTTGACACCATAGTTGTCGGAAGCCATGCCGGAGTCTTTCAAAAAAGCATCAAGAAATGGTTTAAGAGCATGCTGTACCTCTTTAAGATCATTTTTGAGCGAAAAATTTCCCAGGCCACTGGCAGTGCCGGGAGTACCGTTCGGCAACTCGGTAGAAAGCGAAAAATTAAAACTGGTACTGGTCAGTTCGGCAGAGCTTCCCGCAAAATTAAAGTCGTAGCCACCCGGACTGTTACTGAGAGCGAAGGCACTGCTGCTGGCGGATGCATGTATCATCTGCAGGTCAAGTGAAAAAGTAAACTTTGCACCGTCGCTTGTTGTGATGGCTCCCTCCATCGATAAACTGCTCGTTTCGACAGAGAGGCTGGACTGTGCAGCTGCTATTGTGGCAGTTTGGCTTTGTGTCGGTAGAACCGGCTGCGGTATGTCACTGACAGGCGGTTCGCTTTTCAGTTCATGTACCTGTGCTCCGGTAATCTTCTCGAGGATGTCCTTAAGAAAGTTGAAAAACGGACTGCTGTCCTGGTCGTGATGACCTTTGCGCATCCGTTCGACGGTACGCTCATCATCGTGCGGTCGTCTTGCCTCATCTGACAACTCAATACGGTCCTGTCTCGGGGGCGTTTGCAGCTGTGGCTCAACGGTTTTTGCCGATTGATTGAGGCCGGCCTGTATGTAGCTGAACTGAAATTGCTGCTGTGCTGCGTTTATATTGAGTTGCATGGTGGCCTCTCTTTTAAGTCGGAGTTTACTAGCGCTTGGTGTATATGTCGGCAATAATCTGCTGATCTTTAGTAAAAAAGGATTTTATTTTTGCGTTACAACTCCAACTGGACAGGTGTCGACAAATGAATAAATTCCAACTAAAGTCTTTTGATTTATGTAAATCAATAAAATGTAACGATGTTACGATAATTCGTGATGCCATGCAGCACGTGGCAGGGGGGGATAATGCGGTGCGAATTGCCGATTCCATCTGCTCCGGTGAATATGGTGAGCTTGCGACTGCTTTTAATGCTATGGCTGAAAAACTGGCCACAAACGCTCTCCGTTTGTCCAGTGCTTATGAAGCGAAAGCAAAAAGCGAAAATAGCTACCGGGAATTGGTTGAAAAGGCCAACAGTATTATTTTGAAATGGGATAGTAATGGTCGGGTAATCTACTTGAATGCCTTTGCCGAACATTTTTTTGGTTATTCAAGGGGTGAAATTATCGGTCAGAGCATAATCGGCACCATTGTTCCCGAAACTGAAACAAGCGGCCGTGATTTGGTCATGCTTATGAAGAACATCTGTCGTGATCCTGCATCATATATGAATAATAGTAACGAAAATAGCCGCAAGAACGGCGAACGTGTCTGGGTATCCTGGAATAATCATCCTATGACCGGTGCTGACGGCACGGTCGAGGGGATCCTTTCGGTCGGGCAGGATATTACCGAGACAATAAAGACCAAGGAACAATTAATGAGGAGTGAGCAGCGTTTTCGCTCCTTTGTCGAAAATGTCAACGACGTCCTGTTCGCCCTCACCCCTTCAGGGGTTTTCGATTATGTTTCTCCCCAGTGGAAGGTTGCGTTCGGATATGAGCCTGGCGATACCATCGGCAAGCCGTTCATGCCGTTTGTCCACCCGGATGATGTTTCCGTCTGCCTCGAGTTTATGTCCCTGGTTTTTCGTACGGGGGAAAAACAGGGTGGTGTTGAATATCGGGTACTCTGCAAAGACGGTCGCTATCTCTGGTACACGGCAAATGCGTCACTTATAACTGATCCCGTGTATGGCACTCCGATACTCGTCGCTATCGGCCGTGACATCACTGAATACAAGCTGATGCAAAAGGAACTTCTTAAAGTACAAAAATTTGAATCAATCAGTATCCTGGCAGGCGGAATTGCTCACAATTTCAATAACGTCCTCACAGGAGTCATCGGCTATATCTCGTATGCAAAAAAACATCTCTCAAATCCGGACAAAGTACTGCCCCTCCTCGACGCTGCTGAAAAATCGTCATACCGGGCCGCCGGCCTTGCACAGCAACTGTTAACGTATTCCAGAGGAGGTTCTCCCGAGAGAAAACCGCTTGAGGTCGACGAACTGCTGCGGGAATCAGTGGCACTCTTTCTGACAGGCACTAATATCCGGGGAATTATCGACTGCGCCCATCATCAGACCATACACGCAGACGAGCAGCAGATACGTCAGGCTTTCAACAACATAATACTGAATGCTGTTCATGCCATGCCGGAAGGAGGACCTCTGGCGGTTCGGGTCAACAGCATAGAACTGCCCGCCGGGAATCGGCACTCACTCGCGGCGGGAGACTATGTGGAAATAGTGTTTACGGACAGAGGATGTGGTATACGGAGAGAGGATCTTCATAAAATCTACGATCCCTACTTTACAACCAAGGAGAGTGGAGCCGGACTCGGGTTGAGTACGACCTTTTCAATAATTAACAAGCATGGCGGGCATATAGAAGTTACCTCTGAAATCGGGAAAGGCTCAACAGTAAGACTCCTTTTGCCATCTTATGCCGAAAAACCGGCAGCTTCCACATGAACACTACGGGTTCCCCCCCAGCGCTTCATCAATTTTCTTCTGGTCAAACCCTGCAATGATTCTGCCGTTGATCATGAAGGTCGGAGTAGAATCCACCTTGTATCTTTTTGCTATTTCCAGCTGTTCCTCCTGCAACTTTATACCTTCCGGGGTTGTAGCCAGTGGTGGGGCTGCATCCATTCGCCCAGACATGACATCATGGTAGGCTTTGGCCTTGTCCGGCATGGAGAGTATGAAGCGTGCTTTTTCCTTTGCTCTGGGGTGATTGCGGAGCGGGTAGAAAAAGATGTGTCGCGTGACGTCTGTCCGCCCGTCAAAATACTGTGACGCTTTACGGCAGAAGGGGCAGTCTGGATCAGTAAACTCAAACACGATCTTGGCACCGCTGCCGATGGTGATTGACTTGCTGGTGTCGATACCGGCTGCTACTGCTTGACTGATGCAGAGGGTCACACCGAGCAGAAGGATTGCTGCGCACGATTTTAGTTTCATATGAGTCACTCCGGGATTGAGTTTTCACTCGTTGTGGTATTTGTGTGTGCAGGGAGCAGGATGATAAACTGCCCCCCTTCACCCCTGTTGCTTTCGGCCCAGATGCTTCCGTCAAAGCTTTCCACGGCTTTTTTGCAGAATGCCAGGCCGAGGCCGGCTCCTCCATGGCTTCTCTTCGAGGTGTTATCTGACTGAACGTACCGTTCAAAGATGTTGGTCAAATCATCTGAAGAAACTCCGGCACCGTTATCAATGACACGAATGCGTACGAAACCGGGTGCTGCTGAACAGCTTTGAGTGCGCGCGATTGCCTCAACTTCGGAGTTACTTAACTGGCCCGGTTCCAGGTAGTCGCACGAGATGGATATTGCCCCCCCATTCGGAACAAATTGAAGAGCATTTCCGATCAGATTAGCAAATACCCGCGCCAAAAGAGAGCTGTCAACAGCAATTTCTGTAGTAATGTCATTGGCCTCAAGTATCAGCGTGATGTTTTCACGTTCAGCAGCGGCTGAAAAATGCTTGACCGCTGTTTCAAGAAGTGCGTAAGGATTAACCGGGCTGATTCTGGATTGCATTCTGCCGGTGTCAAAACGCTGCATATCGAGAAGGTTATCGATCATTGTGACAACTTCCTGACAACTCTCAATGGCCGCTTGAAGGTATTCAGCCTGCTCAGGGCTCACCCCGCCAAGGCGCCCCTCACGGACGATGTCGATCGAACCGATGACGGCCGTAAGCGGATTTTTCATGTCGTGAGAGAGCATAAAAATAAAATCATCCTTTTCCTGTTCCAGGGCTTTTTTCAACCTCACGGTGCGCCGGTTTTCAAGAGCACGCTCAATGCGCATCATCATGTCGTCAAGATCAAACGGTTTCGCAACATAGTCTGCCGCCCCCGCCTTCATACACTCCACCACCAGACTTTCATTGCCGTGTGCCGTCATCATGATCACTGCAGAGTCGAAGCAGTTGTCCCGTATCCGCCGTAATACATCAACCCCGCTAATCCCGGGCATACGCATATCAAGCAAAACAAGGTCATAGTTGTTTGCCCAGAGCTGCTGTAGCGCGGTCTCTCCGTCTGCTGCCCAGTTGGTGATATAGCCGGATTCTTCAAGTTGCAGCTTGAGGACTTGAGCAATATCCGTCTCATCATCGACAATGAGAATCATTTCCGGTTGTTTAGTCATGGCGTGCCCTCGTTTTTTGCGTGGAAGAAAGAAATGCCTCAGCAAGTATAAGGTCTTCGGGAGTGGTTATTTTGATATTGTGGTAATCACCCTGAATAATTCGAACCGTACCTCCGATTCGCTCGACAAGAGAGGCGTCATCGGTACCGAGATAGTGGTCTGTTTCAGCAGCCTGATGGGCGGAGAAAATGACACTGAATCGGAAGGCCTGTGGTGTCTGTGCCTGCCAGAGGGTTGTCCTGTCGAGAGTGCTTGTTACGATACCGTTTTTCACAGATTTGATCGTATCCTTGGCCTGTACAGCCATCACGCCGCCATCATGTGAAGAGGCAGCTGCAATTGATTCACGCAGTGCCTCTACAGTGATCAGCGGCCTGACTCCATCGTGTATCAGGATGATGTCATTGCCGGACACATGTTCCTTCATGCCACGCAAGCCGTTCATAACTGAGTGCTGGCGTTCTTTTCCGCCCGGGACGATTGCGACAACTTTACTAAACCGGTATGCCTCAACAACGTGCTCCTGACAATAGGGGATCTCTTCGGCAGGAATAACCAGATAGATGGCATCAATCAGGGGAGATTGTTCAAAGACCGAAACCGTGCGTGCAACAATCGGCATGCCACCAAGTTGAAGATACTGCTTGTTAATAGAAGCACCCATACGCCTGCCCATGCCGGCCGCCGGAATAAGAGCTATCGATTTGAATGGCATCATTAACGCTTTCTCCATAAGCGGCAGGGCAATTTACAGTAGACATGTAACATTTAGGATTTCCTTGTCAAGTACATAAGTGCATTTCACGGTAAATAAAGTGATTATTTAACGTATAGTCGTATGGAATTTTCTGCAGAGCGCAGAAAGCAGCTTGTTTTTTTGGGCACTTACAGGTAGTCTGCACCCCCAATGGATCCGGTAAGACACCTTAAAATTTCGTTTTTTGTCCTCCTCATGCTCATTTCAGGGGGGACGTTCGGCTATATGTCCATCGAAGGGTGGCGTATGCTTGATGCTGTCTATATGACAGTTATCACCCTGGGGACTGTCGGCTTCAAAGAGGTCCACGATCTTTCTGACGGCGGGAAAGTTTTTACAATGGGGCTGATTGTTGTTGGCGTCAGCGTGTTGGGCTATATCGTCGGCAGTCTGGCCCAGATCATGTTTGAAGGGCAGTTCCAGCGGATCATGGGGAGGAAAAAGGTGGAAAAACAGATTGACGCTCTTGTAGGTCACTATATCATCTGCGGTTTTGGGCGCATCGGGTCGCTTATTTGCAAGGAATTTAAAGCGAACAAGCTGAAGTTCGTCGTTATCGAAAAGAACGTAGAGGGTGCCGATCGACTTGTTGAGGATGGCTACCTGTATATGAAAGGGGACGCGACTCTTGACGAAACACTGCTCAAAGCGGGTATTCATAGGGCCAAGGGTCTGATTTCTGTGGTCACTTCCGACACCGAAAACGTCTATATCACTCTGACAGCTCGCGGCCTTAATCCGGATCTGTATATCATGGCCCGTTCCGGAGAAGAGGGATCCGACATCAAGCTTAAGCGGGCCGGGGCCAACAAAGTCGTCTCGCCTTACACCATCGGCGGCAACCGTATGGCACAGTCGATATTACGGCCAAATGTGATCGATTTCATCGAAATTGCCACCGGCCGTGAACATCTGGAATTGCAGATGGAAGAGATTCATATTCCGGAGCATTCGGCATTTGTCGGAGAAACGCTCGTTACATCGGGGTTTCGCAAGGAAATCGGCGTCATTATAATTGGTATAAAAAAGAGCCACGGCAAGATGGTGTTCAACCCGCATTCCCAAACCAGGATCGAGGAACATGACACACTGATCGTGCTCGGCGATCCGACCTCGATTCATAAACTTGAGGATCTTGTTGTCCGTGCAGCAACTGATGAAGTTATTAAAAAGCACCGGAAAGAGCACCATGAAAAATGAAATTCACGCACATGTTCCGTATGGCCGACTGGCAGAGCATCTTGAGTTCGCAATTGTAAACCGGATAAATCCTGAGGTCTTTTTTCCTGCCGAGGCACTCGACCATCTGATCTGGGAAGAGCTGGCTTCGCTGGCCGGAGTAATTCACTCCGCCGGTCTGAAGACGACCATTCACGCCCCGTATCTCGATCTCAATCCGGGTGCCGTTGATCCGAGCATTCGCGCCGCGAGCCGTCATCGTATACAGCAGGTCCTGCAGGCTGCAGAGCTGCTGCGTCCCGAGGTAATAGTGGTTCATCCCGGGTACGACGATCTCCATTACGGTGACAACCGCCTGGCCTGGCTGAAAAACAGTATCGACTTCTGGAATGAATTCGTGCCGCAGGCCCGCGAGCTTGGTACCATTCTCGCGGTTGAAAACATCTACGAGAAGGAACCGTCCACAATCAAGGCGCTGCTTGATGCTGTTGACGATACCTGCTTCCGGCACTGTTTCGATATCGGGCACTGGAATATGTTCACCACGGTGACTCTCGAGGAGTGGTTCAAAGAACTCGGCGCGTATATTGCCGAAAGCCACATTCATGATAATCATGGGCAGTGCGACGAGCATCTGCCGGTGGGGGAGGGTGCAATCAATTTCGGGCAGTTTTTCCCGCTCCTGCTTCAGTATGCCCCTGCAGCTGTGTGGACCGTTGAGGCGCACAATACCGAACACCTGCAGCGGGCGATGAAAAATATTCAAAACTACAGTTAAGTAACGAAGGAGAGTGTATGTCTGAAACAATTCTGGTAAGTGGCGGGTGCGGATATATCGGCAGTCATGTGGTGCGTCAGCTCTCGGAATCCGGCAGCACCGTGGTGGTGTATGATAATCTTTCCACCGGTTTTCGCGATGCTCTTACCCATGGTGAAGAGCTGGTTGTCGGGGAGCTGGCTGATCGCGAGGCGCTGGAAGCGCTCTTCCGGCGCTATCAATTCACAACGGTCCTCCATTTTGCCGCCGCCATTATCGCCCCGGAATCGGTCTCGCTGCCGCTGAAATACTATGGCAACAATACCCGCAACACCCTGGGGCTGCTCGAAACATGCGTTAAATTCGGCGTGAAACAGTTTATCTTTTCGAGTACCGCCGCAGTGTACGGTTTTCCTGACGGAGGTGTTGCTTCTGAAGATACGGAACTGGCGCCGATTAACCCCTATGGCACCTCCAAGCTGATGAGTGAGTGGATGCTGCGTGATGTCGGCGCAGCGCATGGCATGAAGCATGTGGCGCTCCGCTACTTCAATGTGGCCGGTGCAGACCCGCAGGCCCGCATGGGGCAGCGGACCCCGGAAGCGACGCATCTGATCAAGGTCGCCTGTCAGGCGGCTCTCGGGATGCGAGACAGTATCAGCATCTACGGTACAGATTATCCGACTCCGGATGGCACCGGCATTCGTGATTATATCCACATTGAGGATCTTGCCTCCGCCCACCTCTACGCCTTGAAGTATCTTGAAAATGGCGGGGAGTCAACGGCCATGAATGTTGGCTATGGACACGGCAGCAGCGTTCGGGAGGTGCTTGAAATTGTGCAAAAAATCAGCGGAACCGGACTCAAGGTTATAGAAGCGGAACGGCGTCCGGGAGACCCGGCATCGCTGGTCGCCAGGGCCGATAAAATCAGGACGCTGACCGGTTGGCAGCCACGTTACAACAGTCTCGAAACAATTATCGCGGATGCATGGCGTTGGGAAAGTCGTATGATAGGAAAATAACCTGAACATATCTTGACTGATAATGAGGGTCACATGGACTTTACTTCTCTTTACAGCACCCGGATTCAGAGCTCTTTTGATGACGATCAGGCTGACATCTTCAAGGCCTTTATTAAAAATCAGACAGCCAAAGACGGGTCAAAGATGAGCCTGATCAATTATTTCAAGGGGTTGCCGATTGTATCGACAGCGACAATTCTTGGCATTGAACATGGTAATCTCGATCTTGATGTCAATCCGCTGCAGGCAGTCGCCATTTCAATTGATCGTTATACGCTGATTCGCAGTAAGCTTTTCCCTTTTCCTTTAGCCGCTCGTGTCCTGTACGTCAATATCAAGAAGCACATGGTAACACTTAACAAACTCTGCTATATCGATATCCTTGCTGAAAAACGCGCGGCGGTGAGAGTGGAGCTTGACCCTCCGCTGAAAGCCACAATGCTCTCCGTCGATCAAACTTTTGACGGTGAAATGATGGATATTTCGTTGCAGGGAATAGCAGTGGATGTAAAGGAGTTCATGCCGATGGAAAACGGTTCCGAGCTGTCGATCAAGTTCATGCTGCCCGATCTGGCGCTGATGAAGCAGGCTCTTGAGCATCATCAGTCTCTGGCCATTCATACTCCGGGTGGTCAGGCCGCGCCTGATCTGCCCTCAATCAAGCAGACCTTGATCAAGGTGCCGGCCTCTCTGGTCGCGATTGTGGGAGACGGCTCGCCGTACCGCTATAAATTCAGAATTAAGCCGGAAAAGCATCAGGAACAGCTGATCGCCCGCTACAGTTTTCACCGTCAGGTTGAAATTATTCACGGATTGAAGGTCATGGTTGATTAGGCAGAGCTCTTGCCCGCTGCAGTGCCTGGTAGACAGGCGCCGGAAGCATTTGACCATCGACGAGCCGGAGCACGCTGAAGTGCAGATGAGTCGGTGAACGACGTTTTGCAGCGTTACGGCCGCTGCGACCCATGGTAGCCAGGAGTTCGCCCGGCTTGACGGGCGTCCCCGGTTTGACAAACAGTTCTTCATTATGAGCATAGTATACGAGCAGATGGTTCGCCGGATCATAGACCCAGATATATCTCCCGCCGCGTAGCTTACTCCCCTTGCTCCAATCATTTTCACACGCGATAACGACTCCACCGGTCATTGATACTATCTGAACAGCTTTTCCGGTACGGTCATCACGGCTGTCCTGATTGCGGTCGCGAATAAAGATGTCGTATGCCGGATGGCCGCCGTGGCGGTTGCCACTGAAGAAGTCGTACCCGCTTGCGACATAGCCGTGTCTTCCACGCTTCTCTATGGCAGCGGCACTGTAACCTGTCACTGGAAAGACCCACTCTGCCGGGGTATAGTCTTGGCCGCCGCGCCGGTAGTAATCAGCACGAATAACAGCAAGCCTGCCGGGAAGTTCTGTACGGGCGGCCGTTTTGCTGATTTTTCCGTCTCGAATCAGGGTGTTGAAGTCATTGAATGCCGCATAGAGCGAGGGTGCGGTTTCTGATTCAGGCTCCGCATGAGCCGCCGTAAGCGACAGCATCAGGAAGAGCAGTACTCCAATCATCACGCAGCAGCGTCGTTTCATAGTAAAAGCCTTTATACCGGTCTCATTTTGCGTAATTAGCAAGCCTCACGAAAAGGCCTCGATTTTAAGACATTGCATTAGAAAGTCCTGGTTTTAAATCGTGAGTAATCGTGAAGCTGAAAAAGGTTTTCATGCCGTTTGAAGTAGGGTGAAATTGACCTGCACAATAAGAAACCTGGCAGAGGATTGCTCCGCCAGGTCCCGTTTTTGCGATATCCGCTGTTTGTTACATTTTATGATCGTGCCCTTTGTGTTCTGTGGGCTTATTACGCTCTGCCTGTTCTTTTTCTGCCGCTTTGAGTGCATCGTCAAAGGTGGCAAGTGTGCCGCCGTTTTTCTGTATGAAAGCCTCCGCTTCTTTCTTCTCGGCAAAGGCCCACTTGGCAACCGGGGTCATAACACCCTTTTTGCTGCCGCCGATCACCCAGGTGGCGGCTTTGGCATCGATCAGTTTTTTGGAGTTGTAATCGCCGACCTGGAACGATTTGACCTCTTTTTTACTTTCCTTCAGATCGATTGCGATGCAGTTGATGCTGCAGGTACCGGCGCTGCTGCCGTCGGTGTAAGTAACCACCATGCGGCTGTGCGCGAATTTGGTGCGATCCATGCCGCAATGCTTGCAGGAGTCCGGGGCCTCAACTTTTTCAGCGGCAAGACAAACGGTGACGAGTGAGAGTACGAGTAACAGTGCGATCCAGATTTTTTTCATAGTGGTGAATCTCCTTGTGATGGTTTTGCCTTCATTGGCGGTGTACTGTTTTTAGCTGCTTTACGTTCAGTTGTCAAAAAATAATCTGATTCGTTCTGATTCGCCGCCTGATTTGTTTTTAATCCCTTCCCCTTCAAGGAGAAGGTTAGGATGGGGATGGGGTTGGTTCTGGTAACTTACTGAAATCATAAAATCTTGCCCCATCCCATCCCCGACCCTCACTCAGAGGCACGAACAGATTATTGCAAAGTTACCGAGGTCACAGAGGCTGACATTCCCGCGATGGCTGCTCCGGGCGCAGTATTTATCACACTGACACTGCTCACCGGAAAAGCTGCGGCAGCTGGTGCTGCACCGTTTGCCAACTGCAGCGTAATCGTAACTATTTCGCCGACCGTTGTGACGCCGGCGGGTACGGAGTTAGCTACTGTTATTTCCAGTTTTCCTGGAGTTGCACCAACTGCCGGGGTATAAGGGACAGGTGCAACAGATGTGCCTCCGGCAAAGGTTCCTGACGGCATGACAACAGAGGTTGCGACTGCCCCACCGGTCATGGCCGGTGTCACATTTGCCGGCAGGGTCAAGATGAAGCTTGCGCCGGCAATGGTGTCCGCACCGAGTGTGCCGCTCAGAGAAACCTTGACCGTAGCAGTTGTTTTGGCAGGCGGCGGCACAACGATATCGGATCCGCCGCCTCCGCATGCGGCTAATGTCAGCAGTGCAAAAGAAAGTATGACGTTAAGTAAATATTTTTTCATAATATGAAATCTCCTTGTTATTACATCCGAATTTATGGAAACGTGACTGACCTGTACAGGCTTACCAGCTTCCGATTCCGATGGATCTCCTTAGAATCAAAATCACATCTGCGACATCTACAGCGCCGTTACCCTGAGGGGTGCCACCGGCAGTAAGCGGAGCGACATCATAACGGATCTGCTCCGCCGGGGTCAGCGAGCTCGGGTCGTGGTATCCCTGCAGAGCCTTCAGTGCGTCGTTAATGGTCGGTGCAGAGCCTGTGCCGCTGTTACCGTTACGATTGACCGTTGTGACACTGAATGTTCCCGGGAATGTTCCGATGGTAAGCGTCGTTTTGGCGGTTGCACCTGCCATTGCCGAAGAGGTTTGCCGCACTTTGACCTGGTTACCGGCTGCTACAGTCGCCGGAGTTGCGGTAGAGAATGCACTCCAGGTACTGCCGTTGTCGGTAGACACTGCATATTCGCCACCGGTTATGAAAATCGCGGCTGGCGCAGTGATGCCGGCAACAGTAATGACATTTGACTCCACTGCAGTGTTGATTGCGACATCTGTCTGGCTTGTGAATCCAAAAGCGGTTGCCGGTCCTTTCCACGACCAGACTTCGGTGGTGCTCGGAGAACCGGCGATCACAGCTCCCTGGCTGTCTCCGACATACACCTTGTACGTTGCGGTAAACAACTGGTTCGGTTGAGTGATGGAGGCAGTCGGAACTGCATAAACGTTATGGATCATGGTGCCATTCCATTTCCACTTGGTGGAGCTGCCGCTTGTGCCAAAAATACCGTAGTAGTTGTCTTCATAAATGATCGGCAGTCCGGTCACTGAGTTTGAATACACTTGTGGTGTTCCCGAAGCGCCGCTGCCAGTACCACCTACTCCGTACATACCGTCAGCAAAGTAGGTTTCAAGCCCGGGGGACTGGGAAATCAGCTCAATCCAGATTTCGGCCGTAGCACCATAGGCAGCTTTAACTTGATTGATGAGGCCGCCGACGATGGTAATGCCGTTCCCATGCAGGGCTGTAGCATCATCCCAGCCGAGTTGACGACTGATGGCGACGCCACTGTTGAGAACATTCCAGGGCTTGCTCGGGTCGTATGTACCTGACGGAATGTAAGTTAGGGCGGGTAGAACTCCGTTGGCGAATGAAAGGTGGGTGTTTTCATCTTGAACGGATAACGTATTGGCAGTGTTGTCAAGTGTCACATTGAGCATGGCCATCGGCATCCAGGAAGGCGGGTTCGCATAACCCGTTGTTACGCTGAATCCGGCAACGGTGCTGCCCAGGTTGAGTTTGGTAAGGGATGTCGTAAAAGTAGTCGTTGCCGGCACGACACGAACCTTTACCTGATTCCCGGTGACAACCAAGGCCGGTGATGTCGCTGACCAGGCACTCCAGGTGACGCCGCTGTCAGAGGAAACCGCGTACTGAGGAGTGATGCCGCCGGTTATGCTGATAGTTGAGTCAGCGGAAACAGTAATCGGATTGGACATGACATAAAACGGCATGCCTGACACTGAAGTGTTTGCCGGAGCTCCGGTTACGGCGGTAAACGATACAGATGGCGCTACCGGATTGCTGGTGGTGACAACAAATATTCCGGTGACTCCGCCAATCGTAAGAGTTGCCGTTTTTGTTACCCCCTGGTCAGGTGAAGAGGTCAGGCGCACTTTAACCCTGTCGGCATTGGCAATAGTTCCAGGCATTGTGTCCCAATTACCCCAATTGGTGCCGTTATCGGTAGAAATGGCGTATTCGCTGCCAGTGCTGATAGAGATTGACGCAGGAGCATTAATGCCGGAAACGGTAACAACGGCAGACTCGGTAATCGTGCTGACAGCGGCGCTTGACTGGCTGGCGAAAGTGAATGCATCGGGGGTTGTATCCGGACCGAGCGTAGTAACGCTGAAGGAACCAGGTCCGTTTGCCGTAGGGATGGCAAGGGTTGCTTTTGCCGTTGCACCGGGAGTAGCCGAAGATGTCAGGTGTACCTTAACCTTGTTTGTGTCGGCAATGATTCCTGCTGCAGCTGTCCAGGCATTCCAGATGGTGCCGCCGTCAGTCGAGACGGAATATTCTCCTCCAGTGATCTCAATTGTGGTCGATGCCCCTGCATAAGTAAAAATATCGGACTCTGTCAGGGTGCTTGCCGCTGCACCGGTCAAACTGGTGAAGGCAAATGACGGCCCCTGCCAGAGCCAGGTTGTGGTGGCAGCAGCGGATGCAACCTTATTGCCGTCCTTGTCGGCTAATAACTCGTTACCTGCGCTGTCTCCCACATAAACTTTGTAGTAGGCGGAGAAAATCTGGTTTGGCTTGGTGATGGCACTGAACGCCACAGAATAAGTATTGTGATCCATCATGCCGTCCCATTTCCATTTAGTGCTGCTTGCGCCTGTGCCGAAGATAGGGGCGTAAATAATTCCGCTAGGATTCTGCGCATCCACAATCAGACTGCCGTCTGCATTAACGCCGTAATTCCCAACAGCCAGGTACGTGTTCAAGCCGGGTGATTTCGTCATGCTCTGGATCCAGATATTGGCATTTGGCCCATAGAGTGATTGTACCTTGGTCAGGATTGCCGAAGAGGTCATCTCGTTCGGATCATACCAGCCCATACGGCGGCTGAAGGCCGTGCCGTTCAGAACGGCATACGGTTGTGTCGCATCAAAATTTGCGATTCCTCCCGATAGATTGCCGTTACCGGCAAGTGTGTTTGTGCCCAACGATGCATTGATCGCCTTGTCTTCAACGGTAAGTTTGTTGCCGGCTGAATCAAAAGTGACCGCAGGCATGGTCATCTGCATCCAGCTTGGCGGAGTCGAGTACGCCATATCCGCCTGTGCCTGCCCTCCGGTTCCCAAAATAAACATGAATAGAGTTACCGCTAACAATATAGTTCGTATGTTCATACATCTCTCCTTTTTCTGAATTAACTGCTGTTTCAAAAAACAATTCAGGTCTGGCGAGAGAGTTTTGGCGGTGGGTCCGGAGGTTCACCGGGCCAGTCGATCCGGCAATCAGGATCACGGGTAATCATTATTGATTCGAACACGACAGGATTGTTCGTGCTGAAACGATACGGAAAGACGTCTCCGTGAGTCAATCCCGCCAATGCGGCCGTTTTACCACTGCTGCACGGTCGGGAACTGATGAAGGCGTTGATATGGTTTTTGCCGGCCTGGTTTTTCTTGCAGCAATCCTGTTCGTCCTGCTCGTCTTCATGCGTTTCCTGCGTTTTTTTTTGCCAGCAACAGCAGGTGTGACCGGCGCTGCGTTCGGTGGAGCAGCCGCATATAGAGCAATCCCCGGCACATGTGCCGGTCAAGGCATGAGCGAGCACCGGGGAGAGTAAAGCCAACGGAGCAAGCGGACTCATGACAATCATCGCATAGAGGATGACAAGCACGAGTGCCGGTATGGTACGGGGTGGTCTGCGCATGAAGCTTATGGTGCAACTCCTTTCGTAATTATCTGGGATACCGGGTGACCGCTCATTGACCCGATTGATCCATATCCCGCTATCGTTGTCCCGGTCATGCAGACCGAACCCATCATGCCGCCGGCGGCACAGTCTGCGTAGGCTAATTTATCTATTTGAGCTTGCGTGAGCGCTGTCGTCGGGTTTGCCGTGTTAACAAAGATCATGGCGTAGGCGTTGCCCACACCGCCGGCCTTGGGGTTGGGTGCCGTCGGGAAACCGTAGTAGGTCGCAAATCCTGTTCCGGGCGACCAGCCATCGCCACCGTAAGCGGTGGTAAACGTGTTTGTCGTTGGCAACAGGAACGTAGAGACCAGCAGTCCATTGACACCACCAAGCGTTACCGGCACTGCCGAGAGCTGATTAGTGAGCGTCAGCCAGTTCATGGTGTCATTCGGGTAGGCAATCTTGCCGCCCGTCATCGACTCGCTCAAAGTGCCCTTAAGATTCGACACCGTGCCGGTCGTGGCATTGAAGGTGAATGATCCGATAAAAATAGAATTTCTCGGCTGGGTGTCGGGCTCGTAAAATGTTTCTTCAACCGTATACGCCGTTATAACGTCTGCCGGCGCCGATGGTGCGCTGCTGCCGATAACGTTGGTCGCACTGGCGGAGAAGGCGTAACCAGAACATGATACCGGGCAGGAAACGGTAAGCGGTGACGCAGTCCCGGTTGCTGTGATGCCGCCTGGGGTGGAGATTACGCTATAGCTGGTGATGGGGCTGCCGCCGCTGTCAGTCGCAGCGATAGTTACGATGATGCTGTTTGGGCTGTTGCCGGCGCTTGCCGTAACTCCGGTCGGAGCACCGGGTACAGTAATCAGAGGTGGCGTGGCAACTATGATGGTCTGCGTTGCCTGGGGAGCCGGGTTAAAATTGGCATCGCCTGTCTGGTCGGCAGCGATGATGCAGGCTCCCGTAGTAAGATCTTTGACCAGGCCGCTGCTGCCATCGACCGTACAGACGCTTGGGGTAGTGCTGCTGTAACGTACCGCGAGGCCCGAGCTGGCCGTGGCTGAAACCGTTGCCGTTCCGCCCAGGCTGAGTGTCGGTGCTGCACCAAAGCTGATGGTCTGGTCGGGGTTGAACATCACGGCAAGAGTCTGTGTCGCCAGTGGTGCCGGGGCATAGAAGGTGTTGCCGGACTGGTTGGCAGCAATGATACAATTACCGACCGTGATATCGGTGACGATACCGGTGCTGCTGTTGACGGAACAGACCGCTGGTGTGCTGCTGCTGAAGCTGACTGCCAGGCCGGAACTGGCGCTGGCGGTGACGGTTGCAGTGCCGCGAAGAGACAGTGGCGGGGCTGCTCCGAAGCTGATGCTCTGGGGATTTGCTGCAATGGCAGGCCCGTCGTTACTGCAGCCGGTCAGTGATAACAGTGCCAGGGCGATCAGGAGGGTACAAACCGCAGTTTTTTTGAAAAAAGTATGTGGTATTCGCATGGTATTCCCTTTTCTTGCTGGATGTTTCAAAAATGCATGTTCAGCGAGGCATTGAGCGAACGGCCCATTCCGGGGACGGGGAATCCCCAGGGGATACCGTTGGTTGTCATTGATGCTCCCTGTCCGACATAGGCACCTCCCAGCGGTATGGAGTAGAAGCGGTTAAAGAGATTTTCAATGCCGACGTCGAGACGGGTAAATTTCCATTCGTAACTGCTGCGCAGGTTGACCAGGCTGTAGCCGCCGGTACGCATTTCGTTCCGGACCTGTGACAAATTATTCTTCTCTGCAACAGCCTGAAACTCTGCGGTGCTGCTCAAACCTCCCCGTTTATGAACGACAGCCAGTTTCATGTTGAGCGGCATGATGTTGTACAAATTGTCTCCTGTTGTCCGGTTTTCGCCCCGGACGTAGTTGAGCAGGGCGGTCCCGGTGAAGCTGCCGTACGCTTCGGATTCACCGAGCAGTTTCTGACCGGACAGGTCAAAACCGTAGAGCTGTGCCGATTGATTGACATACTGGAGCAGCACAAAACCGGACGTGGCGCTCACATTCGCGGGACTGCACTGGCCGAAGTCACAGCGCCGGGCATCAATGTAGTCCTGGACATAGGTATAATAGCCGGTCGCTTTCAGGTCCCACCGTTTCCTGTCGGCATCATGCCAGTCGCCGGTGACGCTGACGGTATGAGCCACTTCCGGGTTCAGGTCGTTATTGCCGATGTAGCCGTTGCCATCTCCGACAATATTATTCATCAACGCGGCCATGGCATTGGTTGCCCAGGGGTAGCGCTGGTAAAGATTGGGCGAACGGGATTTGCGTGCATAACCGGTCTCGTAGGTCTGTGTCCTGCCCGGCGTATAACGACCGAGAGCGGTGAGATCCCAATTATAGTCGGTCTGTTTGTGACGCTGAGCATTGAATGCGGCCGCATCGTTCCCCCAGATACCGGCCAGGCCATTGTCGTAGCCCTGAACCGGCGCCGCATCGGTCATGACGATATCGCTGCGCAGGCCAATTTGGCTGAGCCAGTGCGTATTCCACTCTGCTTCCCATTCGATAAAAGTATCGAATTTGTCCCGCTGGCCGTAGTCCATATTCCAGAACGCGTTTGGCCCCATAGAACCACCAACAGGGGGCCACCAGTCGTACAGGGTGTAGTTCTGGTACTCGGCACCCGCCCGCACTGTGTCACGTTCGGAAAGGATGATATTCCCCAGGAGTTGTGCACCGTTAGTTTTAGCCTTGGACTCCATCGGCATGCCGGTGCCGTAGAAATAGCGGTCCGGGCCCATGTCCATTTTGTGCCGGGTGTCCTGGTGGAAGGCACGTGCTTCAAGATCACCCCAGTTGTACCGGCCGGTGTAGCGGAGGTTGACCATGCTGTTCCTGTTATCGGTCATGTCCATGCGCTGGTTGGGGAATCCCTCGAAGTCTACCCTCTGCTGACTTGCGCTCAGCTGGAGCAGGTGCCCTTCATGTTTCAGGGCAATGCCGATCTCCCGGTTAATCGCCCCGTCATACGAAGAGGAGCCGACTTCATCACCGGGGATCATCCGTCCCCCCTCTGTTCCCTGCCCGACCTGCTTGAATGTATGCCCGGCTTGGTAATTGTCTGATCGCGCGTGTGACTCGCTGTAGGTCACATTGATGCTGCGTCCAATAAGCGTGGCTCCGAAATTGTAGCCAAAGGCGTTGCCGTTGCTGCGGGAAAAAGTACCCGCCTGTCCCTTGAGGTGGGTCGCCTCTCCGGCAGCGGCAAACTCGGGCGGCGCGGATGTAACCTGAATAGAGCCGCCGATACTGTCTCCCCCGACACTGACCGGAGTGATTCCGGCAAATACCTTGATCTCCGCGACCTTTGTCGGATCGATATAGGAAAGCGCAGAATTCATGTGGTTGGGGCAGGCAGACATCAGATCCATGCCATCCACCTGGATGCGCAGCCGATCATCAGCGAGGCCGTGAATTGCCGGAAGACTGGAGATGCCTCCCGCTCCGTAGATGCTCACACCGGGAACGTCCTGCAGGAGGCGTGCGCTGTCGCTCGTTACGCTGCGCTGCCCTGCCAGGCCTGATTCGTCAATTTTGGCAGCGCCCAGTGAGGCGTTTGTGGACTCTTCCTGCTGACCGGAAACGGTGATTTCCGGTAGTTCTTCAACCTTTTCCGCATAGGCTGTGGCGTTCAGCAGAACGAGCAGTGCGGCGACCGGCATGGTGGTGTACAGAAACTTCATATCAGCGTCCTTTGAGAGAGAAGTTGAATGGCTGCAGGGCAATCGAGCGTACTGCGACACCATTTCTTTTGGCCGGGGTGCAGCGCCAGGTTTTTAGCGCGTTGACAGCAGCCTCGTCAAGCCGGGGGTATCCGGATGTTGTTTTTACCTCAACATGATTCATACGGCCCATGTCATCCAGTTCAACCAGCAGGACAGTTTTCCCCTGCTCGCCGAGCCGCAGAGATTGTTTCGGGTACGCCGGCGCCGGGCGCTCCGGACAGCTTACGGAAAGTTCCCCCCCCAGGAGAAGCGGTTGCGGCAGTGGAACAGTTCCTGAATGTGAAGGTGGCACTCCTGCCGTGACAGCTGCCGTAACAGGAGCAGCAGTGACGCTCCCTGATGCCGTTGACGCCTGGACCCTTGAGGTCTGCAGCGGAACTGCAGGCGGTTCTGCCGGTGAGGTTGCCGGCGTTTCTTTCGCCATGGGCTTTGGCAATACGGGTGGCTCATTGACAGGTTCAGCCTGTTTAACGGGAGCAGGTTTTGAGACAACCTGTGCCACGTGCTGTGCCGCTTCCGGCGGATTTATAAGGCTGACAAATACTGCCATTGCCTCTGTTCGCGGAGGAGTAGCGTGGTAATTCCACATGCAGTAAAGCGCCAGGAAATGAAGCATCAGCGCTGCCGCAAGGGAGGTTGCCTTGTCACGTGCAGTATGGAGGCCGACGGTACGGGTCATAAAAATTCGTAGCTAATTCAATACCATTGGTGCTGCCGCCTTCACGCACATGCCTGAGTGACCAGGCAGGCACAATAGCGGGCAGAGCACGACATCAGCAGATGCATGGTGCGATTGTGTAAACGGATAGCGTAATGAATTTATTCCAGGGGGGTTAGCTGTTTTGCGGGGGTGGTTCCGGCGGATCGACGTAGCGTGATGTCAGACGATCCTGATGGGAAAAGGTGAGAGGACTCAGCTCCGGAGAAGGAGGGATATCGCCGGTAAAGAAAAATGGCAGATGCTGGGTGGTTTCAACGGATAGTAACGCGAATAATGTGCCGCTGCCGCAGGGGGCGCTGCTGATAGTAACCGGCTTGGTTTTTTGAGGTGCGGCAGTGGCAGCGGTCGTTGCCGCATCCATTTTTTCAGAATCATCCTGCGTCGGTGCGTCACAGCAGCTGGCTCTTTTTTTAGGGGCGATAGTCACAATTACCGGCGCTATGCTGCTCTTGTAATCGTCAGAATGGAGGTGAGCAGCACCATCGGCGTGTTTTTTCTTCTGCCAGCAGCAGCAGGTATGGGCCGCACTCCGCTCCAGCGAGCAGCCGTCAGCCGTGCAGTCACCGGAACACTCCCCGGTAACGGCATGTGCGACATGCTTCGACTGCATGGCCAGTGGCGCCACCGGACTGAAAACAATAACCAGGTAGATAATTGTCATCAGCAGCGACGTAATGGAGCGGTTACATTTTTTCATTGCGCGACTGTGCCAATTTTACATCTGTTTTGTCAAGCACAATAACGGCTTAACAGCTTCTTCTTAAAACTGCGAAAGGCGGCAAAATGCCGCCTTTCGGATGTTAAATTATAATGGAACCGCTTTGTTACAGGACTTTTTTCATCTCACTGCCACAGCCGCATTTACCCGGCTTCTGGGCGATAGTGCCGCAGTTGCAGCCGTCGCCGCAGCCGCAGGCATACTTGGCTTTGGCAGGGAAGTTAAGGCTTTTATCGCCAACTTTAACCACAACTTTGTCTTTGCCGACGCTGCTCACCGTGCCTTTGCCGAGATCAACTCCGCAGGCGCATTTACCCTCTTTGTTCGCCATGGTTTTGCAGTCGCATGTGTCACCACAGGTGCAGACGTAAACCGTGTCACCTTTTTTGTAGACCGGCAGGTTTTTGTCAGCGAAGGCAACTACAGCGACGAGCAACAGGCTTGCGACGAACAGACTGATAAGCATTTTTTTCATGGGGATTCTCCTTTTTTTGAAGGTAATGATTTTAATGAGGTTAACCTACCATAGTTTTTTAAAAATGGGCAAATATTATTTTTGTCAACAATTGGAGATTTATTGCATGGCTCTCCGTTTCAGTATGAAGCCGATCAAAAAGCAGAGCGCAAGTGTTATCGTTCCGCCAACTAAACCGGAGACACTGGTGCCGAGTTTGCTCCCTTCCGGCTTTTTCTCTGCAGCGTTTTGTTCCCGCTCTGCTGCCGATTCGGCGGCCTTTTCAGCCAATTTGGTCTCTTCAGCTTTTTTAAAGGAGTAGTCCGGCAGGAATGCCAGGCTCTTCTGCAGAGCAGCCAGCGAACCGTGAAGCCCCTGATTTTCTCCTTTCAGCTCTTCCTGCCCGGTCACTTTTGTTATTGACCATTCAAGTCCGTCCGGACGCTCCGAGGCAAACCAGGAAAAACAACCGCCGGTTATAACAGCCACTGCGAGGAAGCCGAAGACCACTTTCCGTATCGGAAGCACACCAACCGGACGGGCTTCCATGGCACTCTGCAGGATTTCCGGTCTGGCGGTATAGACAAAAGAGATGACAGATGCGGTGACCACTCCTTCGACAATTCCAATGGCCAGATGGACCGGCTGCATTATCGCAACAAAGGTTGCAAAGGGAAGTGAGGATATTCCCGATGCAACCGTTTCCACGACAACGCCGAAGGCTCCCAGCTGCAGGCCGACTATAGCGGCAATGGGAGCCGCGATCGAAATTTTTTTCGCTGTCGGCGTAGTGCCGACGATTTTTTTGTAAATCAGCGGGTAGGCGATAAAGGCCGGGAAAAAACCAAGGTTAAAGATATTACAGCCGAGTGCCAGCAGGCCGCCATCGGCAAAGAAGAGCGCCTGAACGACCAGCACTGAAGCAATCGTTAAAAAGGCGGCGTATGGACCGAGCAGCACGGCCAGAATCATCCCGCCGCCAAGATGGCCGCTGGAACCGGTGACCGGAATGGTAAAGTTGACCATCTGCGCGGCAAAGATGAATGCCCCCAGTACCCCCATGAGCGGCACTATACCGCCGTCAACCTGCTCCCGAAGTTTTTTTGAGCAGTAGGCGATGGTGGCTGCTGATGCCCCCCACATGGTCAAACCGACTGCCGGTGAAATGAGTGCGTCTGCCATATGCATGTTCAGGTGCTCCTTGTCCTGTTTATGGCACAACAGTCCCGTCATATCCGCACAACAGAGTCTCTGCCTGAATGCCGGGCGCATGCACGGCAGCAGATTTTTTGGCCCGGTCTGAGACAAGCTCCATGAGCGCACAATCAAAACCGGTGGCAACGGCAATTTCGCGGGCGGTATTGGCGTGTGAAATAATCGCTAGAAATTCCGGGGATACTTGTGCCGCCTCCGCCCATCCGAGCAGCACGGCCAGATCAAGTTCAGATGCCGCCGCGTGGGTGTTTGCGTGGCCGCAGGCTATTTTGAGCAGCTTGGCAAACTGGCAGGCGATGACCGGCTGGCTGAAGCCGTGTTTCTGGCAGGCCTGCAGGGTGTACGCCACGTGATCGCCCATCATGATGTAGGCCTCTTCGGGAAGGGGAACACCAACCCCACCCCCGCCTCCCCTTGTCAGGGGAGGAGCCTTAACCTCCCCCCTGACAAGGGGGGATTGAGGGGGGTTAGTCCTTAAAAAAAACTGAGCCGCCATCTCGCTGCTCCGTCCGGTGGAGAGCACAACCGTCTTACATCCGCACGCTTTGGCAACGTCAAGGGCGGCATCGATGGTATCAGTCCAGGCTTTGGCCGAAATGGGGCAGACGATACCGGTCGTGCCGAGAATTGACAGACCGCCGATGATGCCGAGTCTGGCATTAAGGGTCTTTTTTGCTCGTTCTTCGCCGTCGGGGATGGAGATGACAATGTTGAATGTTGCATGCTGAATGTTGAATTCAGATAATACATCGCCGACTGATTGCTCTATCATGCGGCGCGGCACCGGGTTGATGGCCCATTCACCGGGCGGAACCGCCAATCCTGGCTTGGTTACTTTGCCAATGCCGATGCCGCCTTCGATAATGACAAAACTCCCCCCTTCAATAAAGGGGACCCCTACGTCGGGCCTAAAGGGACGGGGGGGATTTGCCGTTATCCTCGCCCACACTTCCACTCCGTTGGTCACATCCGGGTCATCACCGGCATCCTTAACAACGAAACAGCTTGCCTCATCCGCTGAAAATGACTGGCCATGCAGTATAAAATGGGCACTGTCACCGGTCGGAAGTACAATGCTGACTTCTGAGACGACGGCCTGATGTGCCAGCATCAAAGCCGCCCCTTTGGCGGCAGCTGCGGCGCAGGCGCCGGTGGTGTAGCCTGTCCTCAGTGCTCGGGTCATGACATTCTCATCTACCAGAGACGCTTCACACCATACTCGGAAAGCACGGTATCAGCGGAGATTAAAGTCATTTTTTCGCTCAGAGCCTGAGCAACGATAAGTCGGTCAAAGGGGTCACGATGGTGGAAAGGAAGAGCCTCAACTTTTGCAACATGCTTGAAATGAATTGAGAGCAGCTGAAAATCATTGGTTGCAAGTTCTTCAGGGATAAAGCGGTCGAGTGATTTCGTGAGTTGGAGTTTGCCGATACTCACCTTGATGGCCAATTCCCAACAACTTGCAAGGCTCACATAACATTCGTTCAGTTTGCTGGAGATAGCGCTTCGCGCCGGTTGAGAAAGAGATGGATCATTGTTTATCCACCAGAGAAACGTATGTGTATCAAGAAGTAGGCGCATCAGCTGTACTCAGCAAAGTCCGCGAGTGGCTCGTCAATGTCAGGGGCGATATAAAGAATTTTCCCCTTTGCGGAACCGGGCAGACGCCCTTTGCCAGAGTTTTTTACCGGGACAAGTCTAAGAATTGGCTTATTGTCCCGTGCGATAAGAACATCCTCCCCCGTTAACGCCTTTTGAATCAGTTCTGAAAAATGTGATTTTGCTTCGGCTATATTAAATTGCGGCATATCACGCTCCTCTGTGGTCATATTACATGACTAACATTGGCCGGTCAAGAGGCCAATGCCTCAAGCTGCACGATTATTATTTGCCAGGATTGCCAGCGCGTTTACAACTGCCGCCGCCACATTGGAGCCACCCTTGCGGCCGATGTTTGTTATGAACGGGATGTCATGCGTGCCTGATGCCAGGGCATTTTTGCTTTCTTCTGCACCGACAAAGCCGACCGGCAGGCCAATGATGAGAGCCGGTTTGACGGCACCGGCATCGACCAGCCGGAGTAGCTCAAAGAGTGCTGTCGGTGCGTTGCCGATAACGAAGATCAGGTTATCCGGATTGGCAACGGCCTTGCGCATGGCGGTGATGGATCGGGTGACGCCTGCGGCCTTTGCCTCTGCGGCAACGTCAGGATCGGCAACATGACAGGAGAGTGAACAGCCCAGCAGTGACAGGCGCGGTTTGCTGATACCGGAAAGAGCCATGTTCGTGTCGGTGACAATACCGGCGCCGCTCTGAAGTGCAGCAACAGCCTTTTCAATCAGATCATCCGACAACACCATTGATTGGGCATACTCAAAGTCAGCGCTGGTATGGATGGCCCGGCGCACAATCTGCCACTCCTCTTGAGGCCAGCCATGATCACCGGCTTCAGCATCGATGATAGCAAATGATTCCGCTTCAATCTCTTCCGGTTTCATGTGTAATGAATCCATCAGCGCCACCCCAGTCTTTCCAGCGATTCGCCGATGCGTTCGGCTTCAATCTCCGCAAGCTTGCGATGCACACCCAGGTGCCCGCCCATTTCCATAATCAGTCCGGGGTAGCGTTTTTGAGCTTCTAAAATCTCTTCCGGCAGATCATGCTGAACATGAGCGCCCATGAAGAGGAAATAGGGCATCAGCAGGATACGTTCGGCGCCTTTGGCCACGCAGGCGTCAATGCCGCTCTGGATGTTCGGCTCATGCAGTTCACGGAATGACACCTCGACAATCTCGAAACCGGTCTGTTCCTGTACCATGTGAGCCACCTGATAGGCGGCATCATTAGCCTCGGCAATGCGACTGCCATGGGCCATCATCAAAATCGCAGTTTTCATTGTTCGTGTATCCTGTCTGTAATAATGTAAATTGATTTATGTCCTCATGAATATCGGTAGGGTGCTGAGAGGATATCATACAGACTTAAGCTGAAGTTGCCGCTGGTGCCGAATGACCGGTGCCAGGGCCCTCAAAGCTTCTGAAACAGTCGCGGTATCGGGAAAAATATCCAAAATATCGGGCGGTATCACCACCACGTTTGTTCCTTCTGCATATCGAATTGCAGTAACTCCTCGAACAGCCTTTGAAAAATCATATTCAGGTTGAAGGGTATCACGATTGTTGATGCTGTTTTTGTCCATTTTATGCTTGTTCATAAAGGTTCCTTTCTTGTCGGGTGGCAATACGGGCAGATATGATTCGAGTGTTTGGTGAGCGGTCAGCAAAAGCTACCACAAGAATTCGGCACCGGACTGAAAGCCCCATTACCAGAAAGCGCTGTTCATATTCGGAATGTTTTGGATCGTCCATAAGAAGTGAAAGCGGATCGCCAAACACAGTGGTAGCTTCATCGAATGACACTCCATGCTTTGAACGATTTGATGTGGCTTTTCGTGAATCCCATTCGAAAAGGTAACCCATTCAATTCCCCTGATATGTGCGCCGGGAAGACACGTATCAGCGCGTCTCCCCGGCGGTACGGCTACTTTTTGAAGGTCTTGACGATGTAATCGGCAACGGACGCTGCGTCGGCATCAGAAAATGACTTGGCATCAAATGCGGGCATTCCGCCGCCGCCTTTACGGATTTTTTTGGTGATCTTTTTGGTGTCTTTGAGACCTTTGAGGGTTTCACTCGGCTTGATGATGTTGCCGCCATCCGGGTGGCAGGAAGCACATTTCGCTTTGAAGATCGCTTCGCCGGTTTCGGCAGCAAATGATACTGCGGACATCATGCCTACGCAGGCTGCAACGGTTGCCACAATAATACTTTTTTTCATCTGATTCTCCTTTTCAATTCACAGTTAGTTGTCCTCATCAGAGGCAGGTTACGGCTCGACACCATAGCATTTTGGAAGCCGTCAGACAAGAGGAGGTTTTATTTGACTATCGACCTTCTAAATTTAACAGTTGAATCGAAAGTATTTGACTTTCGGTATGTTTTTAGACATTGTCAAAAAAATAAATTTTAATATAAATGGAGGGTTTTTATGAAAAAAGTTTTCGCATTAATTACGCTCATTTCCTTTGTTACGCTCCAAGGTTGTTCTGCTTTCAAAGATTCAACTCAGACCGTAAATATTCAATGTGCTGAACCTGGTACAATTTTACAGGTTAATGGCCAAAATCGAACTTGCCCAACTCAGATAGAAGCTAAGAGGAATCGTGATCTTAGTATTCAGGCCCATAAAACTGGTTATACTTCTTATATGCGAACTATTGGCCATCATTTTAGTTCCACAGGTGCTCTTGACGCTGTTGGTACTTTATTAATAATTTTACCGGTAGTTGGTTTATTTACAGCAGGAGCTTGGGATTTAGACGAAACAGATATAATGGTGCAATTAATGTCAAATACATCACAATTAAATCCTGCTGGTGTAGCTTCATTTCCGGCATCTGGGCAAGTACCTTCTCCCGTGCAAAGTAACGGAAAGTAGTATTCTTCATACAGTGAGTAAGACCAGAAAAACATGATCAAATTTCATAAAAACCGGTTAAATACCTGATTTGAAAGCAGCATGCCTCTCTGCGTCAGGGCCAGACTCCCACCCGTTTGATCCAATTATGGTTATATCAACCCCGCACCCTTATTCTATGCGGTTCAACGACAATAAGCTTACCTTTAAAATCAGCCATATCAGGGTTCTCTTCCATATACAGCCGCAGCTTTTCACAAATTAACGGAATATTCTCGGGGTGGTTTTTTAATTGGATGGCAATTATTCCCTTGTACTGCTGTGGTGGGTAATTGATCAAATCGGCAAAATCGCCATTAAGAGTAAGTAATACAGTTTCGCATTCCTGTGCTTTATTTATGACAACCGGATCAGGCGAATCCATCGGAATATATTCTCGCAACACAAGGACTTCCGTACCTTGTTCCCTCAAAAAATTTATGACGGAATTGGGAACGCAATGATCGGCAAAAAATTTGTGAATCATGCCGCAAGCTCATATTCGGTAAGATCTCTTGCATAATCCAGACAAGCAAATATCTGGGCAGGCGTAATATCGGGAAACTCACCCACTATCTCCTTTTGCGTCTTTCCTTCAGAAAGATACCCCAATATAAGGCTTACCGGAATGCGCTGCCCCTTTATTCGTGGTTTGCCTTTAAGTACATCAGGTGTTGATTCAATATAATCTCTCCAATTAATAGACATAATCTCTCCTTGTCGGTAAAAGGCTGACCGTTGTGCAGCCGTGTCATAGTTCCGCTTGTTTATACAAGTGTTTCAGTCATGGTTCAAGAATAAATAGGGCTTTGGATGAAGTGTACAAACACCTGATTTGAAAGTAGCATCCCTCTTTGCGTCAGGGCTAATATCTCTCCATTTTGACTCAGAAGGCCGAGCCTGACAAGATTCACAGTCACAGAACCATAGACCTCTGCGAATGACTGGCCAAATTCCCGTTCAAAGGCGCACTGACAGATACCGTCAGCCAGGCGCAAACCCAGAAACATATATTCCGCCATGGCGTCATCCTCTGTCAGTCTCTGCTCGTCAACTCTTTTCAACTGTCCGGACAGTATCCCCTGGCGATACTCTTCCAACGTGTCCGGGTTGCTGAATCTGACTCCGTACCCATCCCGCAAAAACGAATGCGCCGCGACACCCAACCCCAGATAGCCGTCACGCTGCCAATAGCCGCTGTTGTGCTGTGACCGGTAACCGGGACGGGCATAGTTGGCAATCTCGTAATGGTCAAAACCTGATCCGCTCAGAAACTCATCGGTATATTCAAACATGTCTGCCGAAAGATCCTCATCTGCTAAATCAGGTGAGTTGGCAGGATATTGCCGCGAAAAGGGCGTGTCCGCTTCCACGGTCAGGCCGTAGATGGAAATATGCTCGGGGCCGAGATTGACGGCCTGTTGCAGCTCAAATCGCCACTGATCGAGGCTTTGACCGGGGAGGGAATGAATCAGATCGATGCTGATATTCGTGAAGCCGGCCTGGCGTGCCGCCTGAAAAGCCTGCCGGGACTGCTCTGCCGAGTGAATACGTCCGAGGCAGCTGAGAAAACGATCATCAAACGACTGGACCCCAAGAGAGATCCGGTTGATACCGGCGTTGTGGAACGCCATTAAAGAGAGCAGATCAACTGTGCCGGGGTTTGCTTCAAGGGTGATTTCTGCTTCTTTCCGGATAGGTATCTGAGCGGCAATTTCTCCCAGCAGTCCGGCTACCTGCTCCGGCTTCAGCAGAGACGGAGTACCGCCGCCGAAGTAAATCGACTCAAGCGGCTCGGCTTTGCCGGTGCGGAGTTGTAATTCGCGTCCGAGAAGACCCGGATATTCCATAAGCTCATTATTGTCCGGTGTGGTGGAGACAAAAGCACAGTAGTGGCACTTATTTTTACAGAATGGCACGTGAATATAGAGACGGTTGAACATATGAGCTCCTGATTTTTTGAGTGCCGAGTTCAGAAAGATATGATAGTGTTACCGTCCTGGTTGGTAAATACAAAAAAGGGGATTTTATGAATAAGTATGTCTTATTGTCGCTTTCCTGCGTTATTGCACTCTCTACTGTAACGGTCGCCTCGGCCACACCCGATAAGGCGGCAACTCCTGCAACGGCTCCTGCTGCTGATAAAGCTGCTCAACCGGCAGCGGTACCTCTCGCCGGAAAGGTTCTCGAAACTATGGATAGCGGTGGCTATACCTATGTGTATCTTGAGAAGAAAGGCGGAGAAAAAGTCTGGGTTGCAACTGCGGCAACTCCGGTTAAAGTCGGCTCCCAGATGACTTTCAAGGGTGGCGCGGAGATGTTCAACTTTGAGAGCAAGAGTCTGAAACGAACATTCGACAAGATTGTTTTTGCCGACGCCGCAGTTTCTGACACACCAATCAAAGATGGCACCTCTTACAAAGGCAAGAGTACATCCGGCGGGAGCAAGGCAGCTGCAGCAACTAAAGATGGGAAAATCTCAGTAGCCAAAGCGAGCGGTGCAAATGCCTACACGGTTCAGGAAATTTTTACTAACAGCGCCAAACTGAACAAGAAAAAAGTTGTCGTGAAAGGCAAAGTCGTCAAGGTGTCGGCCGGAATCATGGGGCGAAACTGGATCCATATTCAGGATGGGACCGGCAGTCAGACCAAAAAAACCCATAATCTTGTCTGTACATCAAAGGATTCGGCAGAGGTGGATGACGTCGTAACGATAAGCGGGATCCTTGCCAAAGATAAGGATTTTGGCGGCGGCTACAAGTACGACGCTATTGTTGAAGAATCGACAGTCAGGAAATAACTGAATTTCAGCAAAGAATTTCCCCTGGCGTAGGGGCGACAGCACGGTTTTATTGTGCTTCGCCCTTGTCGGCAGAGAGATCAAAGGCGGGCAAAGCAGATGAACCTTGCTTTGCCCCTACCAATCGCAGGTATTTTATCTGCTGGAAATCCGCTAAAGTGACTACTGCCAATCCGGTACAGGCACATTACGAAAACTACCCCTATCCGTCCTACCCTCTGATCGCCTCAGTACGGCGCTGCGATACTTACGCACTCAATCTGAAAGCCCTCTGGGCGCGATTTAACCATGTACTTCCTCCTGTTGAAGCGGAAAAAATACTGATTGCGGGATGTGGCACCTTTGCTCCATATCCGATGGCCGTTGCCAATCCTGACGTGCCGATTATCGCCCTTGACCTCTCGGAGAAAAGCCTGCGGCGGGCACGATGGCACTGTCTGCTGCATGGCAGACGCAACGTCACTTTTCACTGCGGCGATCTGGATGGACAACATGGTATCGCTGGTCATTTCGGGTTGATAGATTGCTATGGGGTACTACACCACCTGGAGAAACCTCTGGCCGGTTTGAAAGCTTTGGCAGGTCATCTTGTACCGGGCGGCATTTTGAGAATCATGCTTTACAGCCGCTATGCCCGGCGGGAAGAGGAGTCTATCCGGCGAGCTTTCAGGCTGCTTGGCATACGCTCTCCCGATCGAGCCCGTCAGTTGCTGCGCAAGGCCGCACCGGGATCACGTCTTGCCGACTTTATGGCGGTATCCGACGAGGCGGCAACGGTTTCGGGTCTTGCGGATGCTCTTCTCCACCCACGCGTAACGACCTACCGGATTGATGAATTGCTTGAGATGATCACTCAAGCGGGGCTGGAACCACTCCTGTTCGCTCACCGGGGAGCTCTGGAGGATCCGGTAGAGGAAATTCGGCGGCTCAGAATGCTTGAGAAAGATCAACAATCTCCCGGCAACTTTGTCCTCTATCTCGGCAAAAAAGGTACGCTGAAGGCTGCCAATGGCGGTGACAGCGTTGTTGTTCTGAACCCCTGTATCGTTTCGCCGGTTAGCCGGATATCGCTTGGAACTGTGCAGATCAATGCCCGGATCGGTTGCAGTAATCCGGTTCTCAACGGCCGCAGCAAACGCTTTTTACGGAATTTTGTCACCCCGGTCCTCCGCAGTTCTGTCACTGGAGAAGATGCGGAACTGGTTGAAGTATACAAACGGCTTCTTTTTTTAGTGGAGTACGTATGAGCTGCTCTATATACAAATTCTCAATCAAGAGTGATATCAAGGCGGCGAGGATTGAGGCGACGAAGGCATACAACCAGTATGTTGAGGAGCCGAAGACGAGCCAACGAAGAGAGCGCCTTGATTGAGAATTGGAATTATAATCCGGCAAGATTGAAGTGAATCGAAAATGAATTATTCCCGGGACGCTGGTGGACGGAAAGATCCACGCTCCAGCATTTATGACGATATTCTACGGAGGAGAGCGACTCAAGAAAATCGTGGCTGTCTAAGGAATAGCGGATGGAGTAGGAAAGCTTGAGTGGTGTAACCAGCTTTGTTGCAAATCGCCCTTCAATATATTCAACCCCGTCCCGGGGCAGGGCAGGGACTGGGCCGGATAGTGGAGAGGGCGTTGATCTGGCCATCTGGTAGCCTGCGCCGAGAGAATTTCCCTGCCGGTCGTCAACATCAATACCCGCTGCAGTCGTTGACAGATATTTATTGTAGAGGTTATAGCGGCAATCAAAGGTAAAACGAACCAGTGTGCTCAGCCAGGTATCTGTCTCCACAATCAGATCACTCCAGGGACGCTGGCTGTAAACCGGAGTCAGCAGGTCACGCCGTTCGCCGGAAAAAAGATAGTCTGCGCCAAGCGCAACTCTCGAAATATCACGATATTCAGTTGACTCTCCTGAGACAAATTTCCCGGAAATTACATTGGTAATAGAGAACCCTCCAGCATTCTGCGTGATCATCCGATCGGTGTAATCATAATAGGGAAGTCGCTGCTGATCATGCTCCGGTATGAAATTGTAGCGGAGTTCCGGGATGATTTCATGCCGGACTTTTTGTAATGTTGAGTACCCGGCATCATACACCCGGGTCAGCGATGTTGATATGCGCCCGCCCGCTTCCGGCAGCAGGTCGGTGTCGCTAGTCCGGATTTTGCTGCTGTCGCGATTGTCGGTGACATAGCCTCTTACATGGAGACCGGTATACAGTTGCGTTTGCAGCACGTCGCTTTTATACGGGTATATGGTGATGCGGGGAAACAGGTGCAGGCGCTGACCACGTGGGGCTGTTTCTCGGTAGAGGTTTTCCATGGTACCGTCAAAATCAACATAGAGCGGCGCTGAGAACAGCCGCTGTCGTACCGTTGCGCCGCCAAGCGATGGTAAAGCCTGAAGCGTGGCTTTGTTGTCGTTGGTATAAAGATTATCGCTATAGCGCAGGTAGGACGTCAGGGCATAATTATGCCATATATTCAGGGTGTTGATTGTTGTGTCACTCGATTGACGGTTGTAATCGCCAACTTTCTCACCATAATCGCTTAAAAATGTTGAGTCACTGGTCAGATTAACGTTCAAACGGAGATTTGCATCAGGGGAAAAAATTTCTTTGTGCTCCTGGGAGAGGGACCACCGCCATCGGTCCTCCATCTTGTCATAGATCTGATATGTATTGATATGCCCTTCACTGCCGCGCGTGCGGATGTAGCGATAATTGAGCGAGGTTCCTACCCCGCGAAGCGACATTAAATAGATATCCAGCTGAAGATCCTGACTTGGAGAAATCACCAGGTAGAGCGGTATATCGAGTTTGACACCCTGTTTCTGGGATTTACTTAAATTTGGCCGAAGAAGCCCGGATGTTTTCCCGTCAAGAACAGGAAAGGCCATCCAGGGGAGATAAAGCACGGGCATGTCCTTTACATAGAAGATGACATTACGTCCTGTTGCATAACCGTTCAATTTGGCACTCATCGTACTGGAGCTGAATTTCCAGAAAGGATCCGGCAGATCACAGGAGGTTATCTCGGCGGATGTACCACTATACTCGGTTTCATTGAGCCGAATAAGCTTTTCCGCCATGATGGTTATGCCTGAGTCAGGCTTTCCCGGGATGACGCTTGTCCCTGAAAGAGGAGCCTTGAGGAGCCCCGGACCAATTTCCGCCCGGCCGGTATCGATGTTCATAACCAGAGCTTCTCCCGTCAGGACGGCAGCGTCCTTTGACAGAATAACGGAACCGTTTGCGTACAGCATGTGTGTCGTCGCTTCGTACCTGATCCTGTCGGCAGCAAGGGTCTGACCCTGCCAGCGTGCAACGACATGGCCTTCGGCAGTATACACTTCTGCGTTTTGATCCTGGCTCATCGTGTCGGCATTTATATGTACGTTGCCATCAGAAAGTGCAGGCTCATCAGCAGAGCAAACAGCTGCCCGGCAGGCGATAACAAAGAATATGAGGAGATAATTGATAAACTTCATTCAGCGTTCATCCCCTGATTCCGGCATAATCTACCTGCTCAAGCCATGCTTTAACTTCACCAACGACAAACAACGAACCGCAGACCAGAATGAGATCGTTTGCCGATGCCAGCCCACGGGCTCTGCTGACACCTGCAACGGCAGTGCCGCATGGCTCGGATTCAACCCCCTGGGTCCTGAAAAACCGGCTGAGAACAACATCTTTCATGGATCGATCAATGGCCGGTGTGACGGTATAAATACTCTCAACAAGCGGCAGTAATGGCGCATATATTTGCTCGACGTCCTTGTCTTCGCAGACACCGGTTACCATGAGCAGCCGTGCATAGGAGTAATCCTTCAGCGCTTCAGCCAGTGCCGCCCCTCCGGCCGGGTTATGAGCTCCATCAAGTAACAGCCGGGGCGTGCCCGCTATCAGCTCCATTCGGCCCGGCCACTCGGCCCTGGCAATTCCTTTCGAGAAAGCTGCGGGAGCGATCTTCGTACCTCCTGTTTCAAGGGTTTCTGCTGCAGCAAGTGCAAGGGCCGCATTGATCGCCTGATAGCGGCCGGAAATGCCGGGGGTGAGCGGTTGTAACGACCGGTATAAGCCGTGATAGGTGAGGGTATGATCGGGGTTCCAGGCGGCGGAAAAATTTGTGCCGAACGTCGTAAGGGTCGATGCAGTACTGTGGCACTGCTTTACAATCGCGAGGCGGACCGCGTGGGGTTGTTCTGCACAGATCACGGGAGTGCGTGGTTTAATAATCCCGGCCTTTTCCGTGGCGATCTCTTTGAGAGTGGTGCCGAGATACTCGGCGTGATCGATGGCAATCGGGGTGAGGATGGTCATCTCGCCATTAAAAGCGGCGGTCGCATCAGAGCGGCCACCCATCCCCGCTTCCATAATTGCGAACTCGACCTGCTCTTCACAGAAAATATATGCCGCCAGTGCCGTCGTTATCTCAAAAAAAGTTGCTTCGTCCGGGGCGGCTTCCAGCACGCTATTCAGCCTTTGCGCGAGTTTTTCGGCGGCATATTCCTCACCGTTTATTCTGAACCGTTCGGTAAAGCGGACCAGATGAGGGGAGCTGAACTGGGCAACCGTATGACCGGCCTGGCAGAGAATGCTGGAGAGAAAAGCCGATGTAGAGCCCTTGCCGTTGGTGCCGACAACATGAATGGTGCGGAATTTTTCCTCGGGATTGCCGAGGCGCTTGAGCAGAGTGCCTACCCTGTCGACGCCAGGCCGTATACCAAATCGCCGACGGGCGTACAGCCTTTCCAGCACAGCTGTCAAAGGCATGTCAGGCGGCAGGACGATGGAGCATTTTCAGCAGGGAAGCTAGTTTGCCGCGCATTTCCGGGCGAGGGATAATAGCATCGATCATACCATGATCCAGTAAGTATTCCGCACGTTGAAAGCCTTCCGGAAGTTTCTGCCGGATGGTCTGTTCAATGACACGCGGGCCGGCAAAGCCGATCAGTGCTTTCGGTTCGGAAATATTGATGTCTCCGAGCATGGCGAAGCTGGCGGTGACGCCGCCGGTCGTAGGGTCGGTCAGCAGCGACACAAAGGGGATACCGGCTCTTTTAAGCTTGGCCAGGGCAGCAGATGTCTTGGCCATCTGCATAAGGGAGAGGATGCTCTCCTGCATACGCGCCCCGCCGGAAGCTGAAATGATAATCACCGGCTGGCATTTCTGCAGGCCGCGTTCGATTGAGCGGGTAATTTTTTCACCGACCACGCTGCCCATGCTGCCGCCCATAAAGGAAAAATCGAAGCAGGATACCTGTACCGGCAGCTCTTCGATAGAGCCTTCGACACAAATTACCGCATCTTTCGAGCCTCCTTTGGCAAGGGCGGCGTCAATACGGTCCTGATAGCTTTTGGCGTCTTTGAATTGAAGAAAATCGACTGATGTCATATCGGCGTCATACTCCTGCCAGACTCCGTCGTCAAGGAGTGCTTCGAGGCGCTTGCGTGCAGAAATACGGTAATGGTGGCCACACTTCGGGCAGACCTGGAGGTTGGCCTCTATATCCTTGCTTAACAGCGTTTCGGAACACCCCGGGCATTTTACCCACATCCCGTCAGGAAATGTGACCTTGTTACCGCCCGATCTTTCTATACTTGTTTTTTCCTTGGTAAACCAGCTCATAGATGGCCTCGTGTCTTTCGTAATTCTGAACTTGTTAAGCAATAGCTTGTTTCAAGCCTGCAACATAACTCCCAACCTTTTGTTTCAGTTCTTCCCCGGAAAGCTGTTCAAACAGTTTGACGATGGCACTGCCAACGACAATACCGTCAGCAAGTTTTCCTACTTCAGCTGCCTGCTCAGGGGTGGATATGCCGAACCCGGCCATGACCGGGAGCGATATGGCTTGATTTACTCTGGCCAGTTCTTGCGCCAGTGAGGTCGAAACCGATGTTCTGGTTCCGGTTACTCCGGTTACCGTAACATAATAGACAAAACCGCTGCCATGGCTTTCGACTGCAGCGATACGCTCTGAGTCAGACGTTGGCGTAAGCAGAAAGATCACATCGATGCCATACAGCCGGGCCGGAACGGTCAATTCACTCGACTCTTCCGGCGGCATGTCAACCAGCAGGATACCATCAACCCCGGCATCAGACGCATCGCGGCAGAAACGGTCGAATCCGTATGCATGAACAGGATTAAGGTAACCCATCAGGATAATCGGTATTTCACAGCGTGTACGCACCCTCTTTACCAGCTCCAGGATGCCATGAAGAGTCGTTCCGGCGTTGAGCGCCCGCTCTGAGGAGCGTTGAATTGTCGGTCCGTCTGCCATCGGGTCTGAAAAAGGGACGCCAAGTTCAATAACGTCAGCCCCGGAATGCTCAAGCAGCTGAATCATCTCTTCCGTTACGGCAAGGTCAGGATCTCCGGCGGTGATAAACGTTACCAGGGCCTTTGAGCCGTCTGTGTGAAGTGCGGCGAATCGTGCGGCAAGTCTACTCATATGTATGCGTAACCGGTTAGATGGTAAAACCGGTCATCTCCTTCTCAAGCAGATAAATCTGCTGTGTCAGATCGGTCACGGCAGAATTCATCACCGCTGTGGCACGACTATTTGCGTTTGTAGCCCCTTCAATATTGCTGACAGATTTTACGATCAGGTCACTGCTGTCGACCTGAATGCGACATGCTTCACGAATCTGACCGACCATTGAGGTCACATTTTCATTCGAACGGGCAATCATGCTGCTGGCTCGGCTCTGTTCACGGGTTGACGTGCGCAGGTGGACGGTGAGATTTTTCATCCGCTCAACCGCTGCCGATATCATCTCGGTTTCCCGGGAGTGCTCTCGAGATGAAGCGGCTATACTGCTTACCATGCATTCAACACTTTCCATCGCTTCATGTATACTTTGGCTGCCTCGCGCCTGCTCCAGAGTTGTCCTGGCAATCTCAGCAACCTGGGCACCGGCACGCTCAGCTCCTGAAACTATTTTTTCAAGTGCGGTTCCGGAGCGTTGCGACAATTTTTCTCCTGCGGCGATACTTACCTCGGCCTGGCTGATCGAGGCGACCGCACGCTGTGTCTCTTCCTGAACGCCTCGTATGACCGATGCTATTTGCCGGGTAGAACTTCTGGTGCGTTCAGACAGTTCACGAATCTCCTCGGCAACCACCGCAAAGCCCTTCCCCTGTTCACCGGCCTGAGCTGCGATGATGGCGGCATTGAGCGCCAAAAGATGTGTCTGTTCGGCAACATCATCAATCACCAGCAAAATAGTGCCGATGTCTTTTACGCGCAATGAAAGGGTTTCAACAACTTCCGAAGTTGTCTGCGAAGAGGACCTGATCGCCTGCATGCCGTCAATTGCCTCGAGAACTGCTTTTTTGCCGAACTCTGCGTCGCTCCGCACTGCTTCAGAAATGGCGGCGGAATCCATGGCATTTTTCTCTACCTGTTTGATTGTCGCGTCCATCTCGGCAATGGAAGAGGCTGTTGATGTGGAGGCGTCGAGTAAATTGATGATGTTTGTGCCGATCTCTTTAATTGAGAGGGTAATCTGGGTAATGGAGGAGCTGACCTCTTCGACATTTTCTGCCAGCCTTTCGGCACCTATAGCGATCTCTTCGATGGTTGCAGCCATCTCAAGCGAAGAGGCAGAGGTGTCTGTTGTTGAATCAGAGAGTTTATCCATTCCGCCATATATTTCATGTACCGATTCTTTAATTTGTACTACAGCACGTGAGGTCTCCAGCACAAACCTTTCCTGCATCTGTGCCGAATGCACTGCCTGACGGGCGGTATTTTCCAGATTGTGGTCAATTGAGGTGAGTACACCAGAGGCGGAACCGATGCGCGCAACCATGCTATGGAGATTCTCGGCCATATTATTCATGGCAGCAGCAAGATCAGCGGCTTCTCCGCCGCCGCGCACTTCAAGACGGGCATCCAGTTTACCGTCAGCCACAGCCTTGGCAAACTGGACACAGTACTTCAGCGGCCTGGTAATCGAGATGGTAATGAAATATGAAAATACGGCGATCAGTCCAACAACGCCGGCCGTAATCGCAGCAGAAATTGCGGTCTTTTTTCTGATGCTTGCTGCCGCCTGTTCCTCCGTAGCGGTAACATCCTGGCGGATGCGTTCAACCATCTCAACAATAGCGTTGCTGAACGTACTGAACCGTTCTGCCTGGATCCCGGTCACCAGATAGCTGGCTTTTAGAATATCACCTTTTATGGCAGCGGGCAGTACCTCCTTCAGAAGTGCTGTCCGGTACTCGCTCCAGATGGCGCTTGCCTTGTTTATGGTCGTATGCTTGCCCGGTGATTCAACGGACTCCAGAACAATACCAAAATTGAGGTCAATATCGTTGGTGAGTTTTTTTATTGTGGTTATATTTTTATCGGCGGCTACAGGATCGGCTTCCAGCATAAAGTTCTGGATCTCGCTGTTTATCTGAAAGAGGTCGGATTTCAGTAGGGCGATGCTTTCGAGCGCATCCTTGTCTTTTTGAATGGCTCGATAAACGGCACCACCAATTCTCACTTCATTTATCATAAAAAGACTGATAGCGGCAACCAGCAGAATGCCGGAAAACGCCGCTGCAGAAAGCAGTACCATCTTGGTGCGAAGGGTGAGGCCGCTCGAATTATAGGAGTATGTTCTTCTCTCCACAAACAACTCCTCTCCGCCTTGAGATCACTCTTGATTGAGAATTGGTATAACAGGGTAACGTGCGAAAATGGATCTGTTGATAGAGGCGTCGCCATTAAAAAAGCCGCCCGACTATAGCAGAGCGGCAGCTTTCTTATCAAGAAAAAACACCTGTAGCAGTTGCCCGGAAGAGAGGCCTCCGATCAACGAATCCGTGTTGAAGTTTCAGCGAGAGCAACTCGGGTGCCCTGAAGGTTGAGACGCTCAATCATCTTCTCCCGGATGCTGCGGATTTTTTTTATATAGGCATCTGCCTGTGATCCCTGGCCACAATAATATGTTTTCGCGAGTTCCAGATCACCCTGAGCCATGGTAAGTTTGGCATAAAGTTCACACACCGCAGCTTCGGCGCACTTGGCATCATCAAGCATATCTTTAGTCGAATAGCCATGGCTTCTCGCCCGTTCCGGCATTAACTGCCAGACACCGCGAGCCCCCTGCCCTGAAACAGCGCGGGATGAAAGTGAGTGGCCGCCGGTTTCTGCCAAAGCAATTTCGGCGAGGTCAAAGGGCATAAAAACCGTAGCGGCTGTTTTTTCAAAGCAGATTACCGCCAGTTTATGGGCTCGTTTACGGGATGTTTTGCGGGCGAATGCCGACTCAATAACGGCCTGCTGTTTTTTTCGCTGGATAAGAGAGATGGTGTTGCTGTCGAGGATGTACGGTTCTGAGGCAAGCGAAGTTGAAGAGCTGAAATTCGCCAGTGTAAACGGAGTATTTTCGCACGCTGTCAATACAAACAGGCAGATGAGATAGATAAGTTTTTTTAGCATAATAAATGAGTAGGGAAGTGGTATCGGCTTTGCCGGAGCGGCGTCGTTGCCCACAAAAAGCGAGGGCGTATCTCCGGCGGGGTACTCCTTTCATAGGTATTTTGTCCCGGAAATGCCAAAGTCCCTGTTAGCGGGACTTTGAGAATACGGCACAATGCGTACAGACAGTATAGTATCAAACAGCGAGAGTCAATGTTTTTTTATTTTTAGTAAGTAATATCAATATAGTATGCACTTTTGTGCGGTTATTTTGCAGCTGACAGCTCTTTAAGTGTCACACCTCCCAATACACTGCGGACCTCACCCTGAACCCGTCTCCAGACCGGATGAACATTGCAGAATCCGGAACGTTCGCAATCGGTCGGAGCGGCAACACACCGGTTCGGCATTATTGGACCTTCGACCGCCTCTACAACCTCAAGCAGGGTAATATTTTCCGGTTCACGACCGAGCATAAAACCTCCGCCGGTACCCCGAAAAGACTTTACCAGCCCTATTTTACTGAACTGCTGGAATATTTTGGCAAGGAACGTGGGGGGAACGTCAACTGCGGCGGCGATATCACTCAAAAGACAGACCTTGTCAAGCGGCTTTCCTGCCAGATAGACAATGCCTCTGATGGCATATTCACCCTTTCGCGTAAGCTCCATCATGTAAACCCCCCAAAAAAGACTTTATATATCTTTTTATGAGTTTAGCAGGAACTTGTCAACAGAATTATCAAGTTGTTTTATGCCGACTCTCCCGGAAGTTCCTCTTCGACTCTGCTTCTCTTCTTCCCAAAGATTAAGGCCACCCAGACGCTTATCTCGTACATGAGATACATCGGGATCATTATGACAAACATGGTTATCAGATCGGCATGAAAAGCCGCTATTATCGAACTGGCGAGCAGCGCGTATTTCCGTTTTGGCGCCAGAAACTGGTAGCTGACAATCCCGAAACGGGCGAGGACCAGCGTCAGTACCGGAAGTTCAAAGATCAGCCCGAACATCAGAATCAGTCGCAGACAAAAATTAACATAAGAGCTGATATTGAACCAGCTTTGCAGCCCTTCTGCCTCATACGACAGGGAAAAATTGATAATGACCGGCCAGATTATGATTAAAAAAAACATGGCGCCGATACAGAAGGTCACCGTGGCTGCGGTAACAAAAGGCACCACCATTCTCCGCTCTCGTCTGGTCAGGGCGGGTGCAATGAATAGCCATACCTGATAGAAGACGATCGGGAGTACCAGAACAAAGCCGGCCATCATTGAAATTTTGCACTGAATGAAAAACGGTTCCAGAGGAGCGCTGTAGTTGAGAGGACGCTGCTTTTGCGGCGCGGTGATTTCCTGGTCAAGCTTGTAGCGGGTGTACATCGAGGGGGCAAGTTCTTTGACTTTGAGATACACCTCCTTCTTTATCTCTGTCAGATAGGTTTTGCCGGTCAATGGCTTTTCGATGAACTTGAGGAGATCGCCGGAATAATTCCAGGCAACGCCCATGCCGATAATCACCGCAATGACAATAATGATCAGTCGTGTGCGCAGTTCAACAAGATGCTCGATAAACGGGACGCTTTTTTCTTCGTTCATGCTCTCTTCCTTTTCGCGTTACTCTAAGGTTTTCTTGCCATGAGAGTGATCTGGTAGTCAGAGATCACATTGTTTCGTTCACGAGCCATTTGGTTGATCTCGTCCTCTGAAAAGAGGCCATTCACGAATTTTTCATAATAGACTGGATCAAGTATCGTTATCATCCCGGCTATGAAGAAATCAACGCCGATATAGAGGGCCAGCGGTGTTGCCGCAGAAATGCCGCCAGCGAGCCATTCATTGTTTTTTACCCTGTCAAAAAGAGTCAGGGACTGTGGCGTAATGGGACGGACATGGGTCGGATCGCCGAGATAATTGTCATGCCGGGGATGGGGGGCGTGGATAACAACAGAGGCCTGATTCGAGCAGACGCGATAGGTCTCCCTGATGATATTCAGGTAGGTGTCGGTATCCTGACCCATATGCTCAAGTGAGTGGATAAAGCGAACCTCTTCAACTGAATCTGTCAACCAGGGCCAGGGGGTTTTTTCCAGATCAAAGACGACGTCGGTGGCTGAAGTCGCATACTTGTCTACGTTGAGGAAGCCCTCGATTGCTTTGCTGCCGCAGCCAAGATTCAGTTTCATTGTATCGCCGACCTGAAAAACCAGCCGTTTTTAAACACCGGGGTGCCCCGTGTATGCGAACGGAGGAACAGGTACTTGTGGGAACAGAGGTTCAGCTGTTCTACCAGATTGGCAAAACAGCTGTCCACACAAAGGAGTATGCCGGCCCGTTCGATGACGCCAAGCCAGTCGAAGGGGTTGTCAGTCACTGCGCTGATCCTGATGACCTGATAGTCGCGCAGCAGATCTTCCGGGAGCTGAATGTCCAGTTTGAAACCCTCCCCCTGGTCATGAATTACCAGATAGCGGCCATGAACAGCCAGACTTTCGAAAAGCGCCTGCTCTCGTGCCGGGTTGCGGGTGACCGACAGCTGCCATTTTTGATCGAACGGTACGCCGGTGAGCGCATATTTGTATTCATCAAATTTGAGCGAATAAGCAAGCTGTTTATCGATGACATCCAGATCGAGCAGATGAGAGTAGAGGCAAAACATGGTATCGCAGCCTCTCTGTTCCAGTTCGGCTTTTGGCTGGTTTAAAAAATATTCAACAGTTGCGTAGCCGGTCTGCTCCTCGTAGACAGGAATAAAGCGGATAGCTGGGAACGCGGCCTGAACCGATGAATGGAAACGACTCTCTACCGGCCAGAACACCTCGTGCCCCTGACCGATGAAATAGTGGGCAATCGGAGCAGCGATGATGATATCGCCTATGCCGCGGGTCTGAATTAAACCGATTTTCACTGAATGTTCCACCGTGTAATTAAAAGTACGTCGGCCCTCGCGACCAGACAGTAACAGAAAATCAAAGGTGCGACAATCGACATTTCTCTGAGAAATTCACCGGCGCTTTCTTCCCCCTGATTTTCCTTTTCCAGAGGGAGTCTCTCGCCCCCGACGCCCACCCTGCTCCCCTTTGTCACTTCGTGGCTGCAGACCGGCCAGTCGTTTACCACGCAGCGGAATGCGCGGGTACTCTTCCCGTCCGGTCGCGCTGGCATTATTTTTCTGGGCGGCGGCACAATGTTCCGCCAGGATAAACTCCATGCGCCGTGTGCCGGGTGATACCGCCGCAACGGTAATCCTCGCCGCATCGCCGATGCGGAACACCCTGCCGCTGCGGCGCCCTATGAGGGAGTGCTGCTTTTCGGCGTGGCTGTACAGGTCGTCCGGCAGAGAGGTGATATGGACCAATCCCTCTACGAACAGCTCCTCCAGCTCTACGAAGAAGCCAAAACCGGTGACTCCGGTGATGAAGCCGTCAAACTGTTCTCCCACATGCTTCTGCATATACTGAAGTTTTTTCATTTCCACGACATCACGCTCGGCTTCCATGGCCACCCGCTCGCGTTTACTGGTATGCTCGGCAACCTCACCGAGGCGTTCTGTGGCGATGGCAAGCTGCTTCGCCCCCTCCCCAGCCCTCCCCCTCCTGGGGAGGGAGTTGATCTCCTCCCCCCAGCGGGGGGAGGTCGGGAGGGGGGAGGTGTTGAAGCCCGCCTTCAATATCCGATGCACCACCAGATCGGGGTATCTCCTGATCGGGGAGGTAAAGTGGCAGTAACAGTCTGATGCCAGGCCGAAGTGTCCGACGTTGTCAGCGGCATAGCGGGCCTGCTTCATACAGCGGAGCAGGGAGTAGTTGATCATGCGCTCCTCAGGACGGCCATCAGCCTGAGCCAGCAGTCGCTGCAGTTCAAACGGCTTTACCTTTTTGTCTGCCAATGTGAATTCGTAGCCGAAACCGTAGGCAAATTCCTGAAAGGCCAGAAGTTTTGCCGGATCCGGGTTCTCATGGACACGGTAGAGAAACGGGATACCCCGGGAGGTGATGTGGCGTGCCACCGCCTCGTTGGCTGCCAGCATGAATTCTTCTATCAGCTGGTGAGCCAGAGTGCGTTCGGCCCGGATAATCCCCTCGGTCAGTCCGGTCAGGCCGATGACGATCTCCGGTTCGGGCAGGTCAAAATCGATGCTGCCCCGCTTTTTGCGCATCGCCATGAGAATCAGCGCCAGCTCCTTCATCTCCTGCAGCATAGGCGAGACCGGGCGATATTTGTCGGCGAGTTCACGATCATCGTCGACGATTATCTGCTTCACAATTGTATAGGTCAGCCGGGCCGCGCTCTGTATGACGCTGGCATAAAAGGACGCTTCCAGCATGGTTCCGGTCCGGTCAAAAAGCATTTCAGCGGTCATCGTCAATCGATCAACGTGCGGGTTAAGGGAGCAGATGCCATTCGAGAGCCGTTCCGGAAGCATCGGAATGCAACGATCCGGAAAGTAGACGGAGGTCCCGCGCAGATAGGCTTCACGATCGAGCGGGCTGTCTTTTCGCACATAATGCGCAACATCCGCAATCGAGACCCACAACCGGAAATGCTCGCCCTCACGGCGGAGGGAAACCGCATCGTCAAAGTCGCGGGCTGTTTCGCCGTCGATGGTGACGGTTGCCATTGCGCGCAGATCGACTCGCCCTTTCAACTCTTCAGCGGAGACGGTATCGGTCATGTTCTCCGCCTCGGCACGCACATCCGGGCCAAAAATGTGCGGCAGATCGAAGCGGCGAATGACCGATTGCACCTCAACTTCCGGGTCCTCCGGCCACCCGAGCACCTCAACGATCCGTCCGGTCGCGGGGCGTCCGCCAACGGGATATTCGGTAATTTCAACAACGACCTGATGGCCATCCTGCGCGTGCCCTTTTGCTTTGGCAGGCACCGCAATTACCAGATTCAGGCGTTGGTCTTCCGGGATGACAATTGCACCACGCCGGGACTCCTCATAGCGCCCGACAATTCTGCTGTTGACCCGCGTAATAACCGTAACAACCCGGCCATCCAACTTGTTGCCGCCCATGCGGCTTGGTGCGGAACTGGCCTCAACCAGGTCTCCGTGCAGTGCACTTTTAAGGAATTTTGACGGTATGAAGATGTCCTCACCGCCGCCATCAGGGGTCACAAAGCCGTATCCGTCACGGTGTATTGATATGGTGCCACGGGTCGTTTTAATCTGTTTTCTGGAGAAATTCATCGCTCAACTCCTGGATGATCGGTATGTTGGCCAAGTACGTGCATAGTGTTAAGTTTAACGCGAGCAAAGTCAACTCAGATTTTTGCTTTGGAACTGTTGCGCTTCCGGTAATTTTGCGCTACATTACAAAAATTATTTAATCAGAAAGGAAAGAGCCGGTGAAAGCATGTGTTATTGGCCTGGATATGGCCGTATTCCTTATGTTCAGTGCGAGTGTCGCCCTGGCAGAGGGCAAACCGGGAGATGCCGCGGGGCATCTGTATACTCATAAAGTGGCTGCTGAATCACAGCATGCTGATGTCATAAAGCACCAATCCTGTCCACACTGCGGCATGGATCGGGAGAAATTTAACTATTCCCGTCTGCTGATTACCTATTCCGACGGCTCTTCAGTCGGGGTATGCAGTGTTACGTGCGCTGTCACTGCGCTGAAAAACAGCAGAAACAAGCCGGTGGCATCCGTTGAAGTTGCTGATTATAATACAAAAAAACTGGTGAGTGTTGATAAAGCATTCTGGGTGATCGGCGGCAGTAAGCGGGGGGTCATGACAATATACGCCAAGTGGGCTTTTGAAAAAAAGGAAGATGCCGTTGCGTTTGTCAAGAAGAACCACGGTAAACTGATTACCTACAAAGAAGTGCTTGAATATACAGAAAAAGGACAATAAATCAGTGTGTTACATGAAAATAATCTTCCAGGCAGTGATGCTGTCTTTATTGGCTGCCGTCAGCGTCACGGCTGCTGACAAGGGCACTGCTGCCGTTCCTGCCGGCGCCAAATGCCCGGTCTGCGGCATGTTTGTCGTCAAATATCCTGACTGGACGGCCACTGCCCGTTTTAAAGACGGCTCGACCTCGTATTATGACGGTCCGAAGGATATGTTCAGCCACTATCTTGATACCGCCCGTTTTACTCCTGGAAAACGCCAGGCCGACATTGTCGCGCTGACCGTAAAGGAATATTATGCAGTGGCGATAATCGATGCCCGCAGCGCCTTTTATGTAACCGGCAGTGATGTGTCTGGTCCGATGGGAAGTGAACTGATCCCGTTCAGTACCGAGAAGGACGCGACTTCATTCAAGCTCGATCACAAAGGGAAACGTATCCTTCGCTTCAACGAGATTACCCCCCAAATCATAAAATCGCTCAATTAAGGCCGCCATGCGTCGCTCGATCCAATTTCTCCTCTTTACGGCAGTGATTCTGACCGTTTTTCTCCTGCTGCCGCTGCATGCCCGTAATGCGCAGCAGCACCGGGCAGCCCCGACACGTCAGCTGCAGAATCTTCATGTGACTGATCTCTGTCTGGCAACAGAAGCCCGGTATACCCGCCATCCGGCGGTAGCTGACCGCCACACCCCTTTTCAGGAACATCCCCTGGCGCTGGAACATTTTCCCACCGGAGCCCTTATCCTGCCGAACCTTCCCGGGCGAGATACCAAATGAAACGAGCAGTTGAACGTCATCTGAATATTCTCGAATTCACGCTGGCATCACTGCTGCGGAGAAGAGCGAAAAACCTGGCGCTGCTGGCGATGTATCTGCTGGTCATTTTCATGCTGGCGTCACTGCAGTTCTTTGTCACGGCGCTGAAAAGAGAAGCGGCCCTCATTTTAACGGATGCACCCGATATGGTCGTGCAGCGGTTGACGGCAGGCCGGCAGGATCTTGTCCCGGACCGCTATGCCGCTGAAATTGCCAAAATCAAGGGGGTCAGCGCCGTTCGATCCCGTTTGTGGGGCTATTATTATGATGCGCTCAATGGCGCCAACTATACCATCATGACCGGTGATGATAGCGCTGCACCTCCGGGGACCGCTATCGGTGCCGCGCTTGCAAAGTCCCGCAACCTGCAGGTTGGTGATCTGCTGCCGCTGATAAGCTATGACAAATCTCCGGTAATGCTGGAGATCGGCTCAATTTTTCCGAGCAGTTCCGACCTTGTTGCCGCTGATCTGATTGTCATCTCGCCGGTGGAATTTCAGCAGCTGTTCAATTTTCCGGACGGTCAGGCAACCGACCTGGCGGTAACGGTGCGGAACCCGAAAGAGCTGCCGACCGTCGCGGCCAAAATTGCGAGCCAGTTTCCCGATTCCCGCCCGATCCTGAAAAGTGAAATTCAGCGCACCTACCAGTCAATCTTTGACTGGCGCGGCGGCATGACGCTGATGGTTCTCGCCTCGGCACTGCTTTCCTTCATCATTTTCGCCTGGGACAAGGCCACCGGCCTTTCCGCTGAAGAGCGCAAGGAGATCGGCATCCTCAAATCGATCGGCTGGGAAACGTCCGATGTGCTGCTGCTCAAGTTCTGGGAGGGTCTGGTCATCTCGCTGACAGCCTTTCTGCTGGGCGTCGTACTCGCCTACGGGCATGTTTTTTTCCTGTCGGCTCCGCTGTTTGCCCAGGCACTCAAGGGGTGGTCGGTGATCTATCCCCGGTTTCAGCTGGTACCGGTTGTCAACGCCTATCAATTGGCGGTGCTTTTCTTTCTGACCGTTGTGCCATATACGACAGCGACGGTAATACCCTGCTGGCGAGCGGCCACAATCGATCCCGATGCCGCCATGAGGTATTAACGTGATAGAACTTTCCGGGATAACCAAGTCGTTCAACAGCGGCAAACCGAACCAGTTTACTGCCGTGGATAATGTCACCCTTACGGTTAATCCGCAGCAGATCACGGTACTGAAAGGGCCGAGCGGCTCGGGTAAAACCTCGCTCCTGACGATGATCGGCTGTATGGCCCGTCCAACCTCCGGGCGGATATTTCTCCATGGGGTTGCCGCCGCAGTACCGTTTCAGCAGGAAGGGGTCGATTCCGTTGAAATCACCAGCCTGCCGGAGCGTTTCCTCAATGATATCCGCCGCTCCACCTTCGGGTTTATTTTTCAGCAATTCAATCTGGTCAAAGGGATTACCGTGCTGGAAAATGTCATGCTGCCGGCCTATCCGACCGGCGAGCGGCGCTCGAACTTTCGTGACCGGGCGGTGGCTCTGCTCGAACAGTTCAGTATCTCCCGCCACGCCGGACAACGGATCGAGCTGCTCTCCGGCGGAGAATTGCAGCGGGTCGCCATTGCCCGCGCTCTGATCAATAACCCCGCCATCATCATTGCCGATGAACCGACGGCACATCTCGATTCAAAACTGTCACACGAGTTTATGGCTATTGTCGGACGCATGAAAGGAGAGGGGAAGAGCGTGCTGATTGCCAGCCACGACCCGATCGTGTTTGATTCGCCGCTGATCGACCGGATGGTTGAAATGCGTGATGGTGCCGTGGTCACCAGCGGGAGCTGCCGGTGATTTTACAGCCTGCCGTCCTCGCACTGCTGCTGATCGCGCTGCTTGTTGCCGGAATGGGTCTCTACGCCGGTTTTTACGGTATGAAGATTCTCCGTCGCTGGGATCCGGCGAGCGGCAGCGAAGGGCAGCTGGAGCTGGAACGGAGAACCTACCTGATCTCCACCATCATGAGCTACATCCTCTCCTTCGAGCTCATGTCGCTGTTCCTCTTCATCTACACTGCTGACGATATTCATATTCTCTTCACCGGCGCCATGTGCGCAGCCGGGACGCTCGCGGTCAACTCGTTCGGCTATCCGGCGCTCCTGCTCAAGACCGTCAATTTCCTTCTGGCCGGGGTCTGGCTGATCGTCAATTATGTTGATAACAAAGGCTATGACTACCCGCTGATCAAGGTCAAATATGAACTGCTCAACCTGATTGTGGTGCTGCTGGTACAGGAGTGCGTTCTGCTGCTCGCCTATTTTGCCGGGGTAAAGCCGGATGTTATCACCTCCTGCTGCGGCAGTCTGTTCAGCCACGAATCCACTAACTTCAGCGGTGATCTTGCCGCGCTGCCGCACCTGCCGATGCAGATCGCTTTCTTTACCGGCATGGCGGTCACCGCCGTCAGCGGGGTCATCTTTTATCTTCGCGCCCGCATCGGCTATCTCTTCTCTATTGCCGCAACGGTGACATTTCTGCTTGCCGTCGCCTCGGTCGTTTCGTTTATCTGTCTCTATTTCTACGAACTTCCCACCCACCACTGCCCGTTCTGTCTGCTGCAGAAGGAGTACGGTTTTATCGGCTACGTCCTTTACGCCACGCTCTTTACCGGCGCCGTTGCCGGGATCGGGGCCGGAGTTTTGATGCCGTTCCGGAAGGTCGGCAGTTTGATCCGCATCATCCCGGCGATTCAGCGCCGCCTCACCCTTGGTACTCTGCTCTGCTATCTGCTGTTCACTCTGATTGTTGTCTGGAAGATGATTTTTTCGGCGTTGAAGCTGGGGTGAATAAAAAGGCTGTTATCTATTCGGGCAAATAGTGACAACCCGAAAAGACTGGCGCTATTTCACTGTAATTCCCCGGTTGCATTCCACACATTAACAATGGTAACGTTGCCTCGATTCAAACAGATTTCAAAGGAGTTGGTATGTCATCGCTTGCATATAAAACAGAACGGGTTGTAAGCATCCTGCGCGAATTGCCGCCAGCCAAGGTTAATGAAGTTATTGATTTTGCCGAATACCTGAAACAAAAAAACCTTCAATCGAAACAGCATAAACAGATTGCTGCTGAATTGTCACACCATACAATTGACGAATGGCTTAACTGCTCCCCTGTCAATGCCTCTGCCCGCTCTCCTGAAGAGATGGACCGGTATATTCAAGAGTTGCGCGCGGCGTGGGAGTAGCCTCTTAATGATCTATCTGGATACATGCATTGTCATCTACCTTGTCGAACGTCACTCCGGTTATTTTCCAAAGCTGAAATCACTTCTTGCCGGCATGGATTCTCCGGCTATATCGCCGTTAGTAGAAATGGAAGCTCTGATTCATCCTCTTCGCAGCAAAAACTCCCGCCTTATAGAGGCATACCAAACTTTTTTTGATTATTGTACGGTGCTTGATATGCCGAAGGAGGTGTATCGTCAGGCAGCAGTTATTCGAGCCGAACATCCGATCAAAACGCCTGACGCCTTGCATTTGGCGACAGCTAACTGGCATGACTGTCTTTCTTTGTGGACAAACGACGAGCGGTTAGCGCGTATCACCCCATCGATAGCCCGTAATATTCTGTCAGCAACTTCCAGGTCTACTGAAGTTTAAATTTCAAACCTGCCGTTGACAGCAGCCATTTAATGGGTGACCCTGAACGGCTTGACCGGTAACGCTGGTCTGCTATCTGCTGTTCACTCTGATTGTTGTCTGGAAGATGATCACATCGGCGCTCAAACTGGGATAAGGTGCTATATTCTGCATCGTGAACCGTATATTTTTTTCCCCACCGGTAAAAAATATGTTAATATCCCGCTTCTTTTTTACGCAACGTCCAGGAGGTAGTCATGCCGCAATACTTTGAAGGAAAGCTTGAAGCCAAAGGTCAGAAATTCGGTATCGTTGTCAGCCGATTTAACAGTTTCATCTGCGAACGCCTGCTTGAAGGGGCGGTTGATGCCCTGATCCGCCACGGTGTTAATGATAAAGACATTCATGTGACGCGTGTGCCGGGGGCGTTTGAAATTCCGCTCTTTGCCAAAAAAATGGTGTCTACCGGCACCTATGACGCCCTGATCTGTCTAGGCGCTGTGATCCGCGGCTCTACACCGCATTTCGATTATGTCGCTTCTGAAGTTTCCAAAGGGGTGGCAACCGTCTCACTGGAGAGCGGCGTACCGATCGCCTTCGGCGTATTGACGACTGACACCATTGAGCAGGCGGTGGAGCGGGCCGGAACCAAAGCGGGTAACAAGGGCTTTGAGGCGGCGGTGACCGCAATCGAATCGGTCAATCTGATGAAGGTGCTGAAATAATGGGTATACGGCGCGAAGCGCGTGAGCTGGCTCTGCAGATGTTGTACGCTCTCGACTCCAACAGTTCTGCCGGCTTACGTGAGACCCTGCAGATTTTCCGCGAGGAGCAGAGTGACATTTCGGGGCGGGTGCGCGAGTTTGCCGAGGAGATGGTGCAGGGTGTTCACGCTCAGCGCGAGATCATCGATGAAGCCATCAAGGCCCGCTCCAAAAACTGGTCGCTGACGCGCATGCCGAGGGTCGACCTGAACGTCATGCGACTGGCGGCATATGAGCTGATGTTTCGCGCCGATATCCCGAAAAAGGTCTCTATCAACGAGGCGATAGAGATTGTCCGCCGCTTCGGGGACAAGGAATCTCCGGCGTTTGTGAACGGCATCCTTGATGAGATCGAGGCGTGCGCAAAAACTGAACAGTCAAGCGAGGAATGATGAAAGATATACAGGTTGGCTTAATAGGATTCGGTAATATCGGCGCGGGAGTCGTCAGGCTGCTGCGCGAGAACGCGAACGTTATTCGCAGCAAAGTCGGGACCGGCATTGTTCTCAAACGTATTGCCGACCTCGATGTAACGAGTGATCGCGGTGTCGTTGTCGACCCCGGTGTACTGACGACCAGTGTCGATGACATTTTCAATGATCCCGAAATTTCGGTGGTTATTGAATTGATCGGCGGCTATGAACCGGCTAAAACGTTCGTGCTGAAGGCCATCGAGAAGGGCAAGCATATCGTTACCGCCAATAAGGCGCTCCTGGCGCTCCATGGTTCCGATATTTATGCGGCCGCCGTCAGAAAGGGTGTTGAAGTGCAGTTCGAGGCTGCCGTCGGCGGCGGCATTCCGGTGCTGACGGCGATCAAAGGCAATCTCGCCGCCAATAATTTCAGCAGTGTTTTCGGTATCATGAACGGTACCTGCAATTATATTCTCACCCGTATGACTCAGGAGGGGGCCGCCTTCTCTGATGTGCTGAAAGTTGCCCAGGAACTTGGTTATGCCGAGCCTGACCCGACCTTTGATGTCGAGGGGGTTGACACCGCGCACAAGCTGGCGGTTCTCATCTCACTCTGCTTTGGCACCAGCATTGATTTTAATGATATTCATACCGAAGGGATCGCACACATCAGCGGCATGGATGTCAAGTATGCCGCTGAATTCGGCTATCGCATCAAACTTTTGGCCATCGGCAAGCATGTTGACGGCGAAATTGAAGCCCGCGTGCACCCGACCATGATTCCGCTCGACAGCCCTCTGGCAGATATCAACGGCGTATTCAACGCCATTCGCCTGAGTGGTGATTTTGTCGGCCCGGTCATGTTTTCCGGCCGTGGTGCCGGACAGAATCCGACCGCCAGCGCGATTGTCGGTGACCTGATCGGCCTGTCGCGCAGCATGAAGGCCGGTGCCGGCCGGCGGATGTCGCCGCTCGGCTTTCTCGATGAAGCTATTGTTACCATCCCGGTCAGGCCGATGGCTGATATCGTCAGCAAATACATGCTCCGTTTCAGCGCCCTCGACAAACCGGGCGTGCTGGGAGGCATTGCCGGAGCGCTCGGGTCACATGGCATCAGCATCGAATCGATGGTGCAGACGTCACATGACGTGGCTGACGCTACCCCGGTGGCGATTGTCATCATGACGCACGAGGCTCGCGAAGGCTCTATTCAGGAAGCATTGACCGAGATTGACCAGCTTGACATTATCTGTGAGAAAACGAGCTTTATCCGGATTGAGGACAATCTGGAATGACCACCCCCAACCCCTCCGTAATAACAGGAGGGGGCTATCTTAGGAGGAAGAGATGAACACAAAAATCCTGCTGCCTGAAGACCAGATCCCCCGCCAGTGGTACAATATCATTCCCGACATGCCCGGCCCTCTGGCGCCGGTAATCAGCCCGCGTACCATGCAGCCGGTCACGCCGGACGAAATGCTCGCCATCTTCCCGATGGCCCTGATAGAGCAGGAGATGTCAATGCAGCGCTGGATTGATATTCCTGATGAAGTGCGTGAAATCTATAAATTATGGCGACCATCACCGCTGTTCCGTGCGCACCGCCTTGAAAAGGCGCTCGGTACACCGGCAAAAATCTATTACAAATATGAAGGCGTTTCTCCGGCCGGTTCGCACAAGCCGAACTCTGCGATTCCACAGGCGTACTACAACAAGCAGGCCGGTATCCGCCGCCTCGCAACTGAAACCGGCGCCGGTCAGTGGGGGAGTTCGCTCGCCCTTGCCTGTACGATGTTCGGCCTGGAATGTACGATCTATATGGTCAAGGTTTCCTGCACCCAGAAGCCGTACCGCAAGAGTATGATGCAGTTATGGGGGGCGCAGGTGATTCCGTCTCCATCGGAGTTCACCAACTCCGGACGCTCGATCCTCGCCCATGATCCCGATTGCCTTGGCAGTCTCGGCATTGCCATCTCGGAGGCGGTTGAAGATGCCGCCACCCACGCCGACACCAATTATGCGCTGGGAAGCGTGCTCAACCACGTCTGTCTCCACCAGACCATTATCGGCCAGGAAGCGCAGGCGCAGTTCAAAATTGCCGGGGACTATCCGGATGTTGTCATAGCCTGCTGCGGCGGCGGCTCCAACTTTGCCGGGCTGGCATTCCCCTTTATTGCCGATCGTGCCACCGGCAAAAATGTCCGTTGTGTTGCAGTTGAACCGGCATCCTGCCCGACGCTGACAAAAGGGATTTATGCCTTTGATTACGGCGATACCGCCAAAGTCGCGCCGATCGCCATGATGTACACCCTTGGCCACGATTTCATGCCCCCCGGCATTCACGCTGGTGGCCTCCGTTACCACGGTGAGTCTCCGCTGGTTTCTCAACTCTACAATGCCGGTCAGATTGAAGCGAAATCCTATCGCCAGAACGCCTGTTTCGAAGGTGCGCTCCTGTTTGCCCGCAGCGAAGGCATTGTCCCGGCACCGGAATCGTCACACGCCGTGCGTGCTGCAATTGACGAGGCGGTACTGGCCAAAGAAGAAGGGAAAGAGAAAACCATTCTGTTCGGGCTTTCCGGTCATGGTCAGCTTGATATGGGTGCATACGACGCCTATCTCTCCGGTCATCTTGAAGATTACGAATACCCGAGCGAGATGGTCAAGGCGGCGCTGGAGCGGCTGCCGAAGATAAATCTGTAATTATGGTCAAAGTTAAAATCTGCGGCATAACAAATCTCGAAGATGCCCTGATGGCGGTCGAAGCCGGAGCTGATGCTCTTGGCTTCGTCTTTTTTAAGGGTTCTTCGCGCAGCGTTTCACCGGATAATGCCGCAGCAATTATCCGGTGTCTGCCTCCGTTCGTGCAGACGGTCGGCCTGTTTGTCAACGAGGAAACGGCTATCGTCAATGCCGTAGCTGACCAGTGCCGTCTCGACATTGTGCAGCTCCACGGCGAGGAGTCGTCCGACTATTGCCAGGCCATCACCCGCAGGATCATCAAGGCGTTCCGGGTGAAAGATACTTCCAGCCTGGATATTATTGCAGACTATCGTGTTGCCGGCAGCCTGCTGGATGCCTGGTCACCGCTCGCGCATGGCGGTACCGGCACCACCTTTAATTGGCATATCGCTGCGCAGGCGGCGGCCTCCCGGGTAATTATTCTTGCCGGAGGGCTGACAGCGGATAATGTGGCTGAGGCGATAAAAACGGTAAAGCCGTATGCGGTGGATGTGTCAAGCGGTGTCGAGAGTGCGCAGGGGAAAAAGGATGCCGGGCTGGTCAGCCGGTTTATCAGAGCCACAAGGAGTCAGTCGTGAAATTACCGGATAAAAAAGGGCATTTTGGCCAGTACGGAGGGCGCTACGTTCCAGAAACGCTTATGCCGGCGCTGCAGGAGTTGGAAAAAGCGTATGAGCAGTATCGCCATGATCGTCAATTCAAAGAGGAGTTCAAGTATTATCTGCGTCAGTATGTCGGGCGTCCCAACCCGCTCTATTTCGCGGAAAAGCTGACAAATAAATTAGGTGGTGCACGGATTTATCTCAAACGTGAAGACCTGAATCATACCGGCGCCCACAAGGTTAACAACACGATTGGTCAGGGACTTCTGGCGCGGCGGATGGGGAAAAAACGGGTGATCGCCGAGACCGGCGCCGGTATGCATGGCGTCGCTACTGCCACGGTCGCCGCCCTGTTCGGCATGGCGTGCGAAGTATTCATGGGGGAAGAGGATACCCATCGGCAGGCGCAGAATGTGTTTCGTATGAAACTGCTCGGCGCGACGGTCACACCGGTCACCGCCGGTACCGCTACTTTGAAAGACGCCATGAATGAGGCGATGCGCAACTGGGTTACTACCATCGCCGATACCTTTTATGTGATCGGCACTGTGGCGGGACCGCACCCGTACCCGATGATGGTGCGCGACTTTCAGTCCGTGATCGGCGCTGAAGTAAGACGGCAGCACTATAAAGTCGAGGGGCGTCTGCCCGATTATCTGGTGGCCTGTGTCGGTGGGGGGAGTAACGCATTGGGACTGTTCTACCCGTTCCTGAAAGACAAATCTGTCCGTATTATCGGCGTTGAAGCTGCCGGCTACGGTATTGAGACCGGTAAACATGCCGCGCCGCTCTGCGCCGGATCACCCGGAATTCTCCATGGCAACAAGACCTATCTGCTGCAGGACCAGCATGGCCAGATAACCCATGCCCACTCGATTTCTGCAGGGCTTGATTATCCGGGTGTCGGCCCTGAGCATTCCTGGCTCAAGGATTCCGGACGGGCTGAATACGTCGCCATAACCGATGCTGAGGCTTTGGAGGGGTTCAGCGTACTGACGCGTGAAGAGGGGATTATCCCGGCGCTGGAATCAGCACACGCAATCGCTCAGGTCATGAAACTGGCGCCCACATTGAGCCGTGACACGACAATTGTCGTCTGTCTCTCCGGTCGCGGTGACAAGGATATGCATACGGTAGCGGAGGCGCTGGGAGTTGCATTTTAGCCCTGATGTACAGTGTTAAGCCACGCTAAAAGCCCGAGAAATCGGGCTTTTTTTGTTGACTGACGGCAGTGGTTTCATTTATATACAAACCTGTTCTATTATTTTCAAGGAGGCTCCGCCATGCATCTCGTTGACCAGATCAAAAAGAAAGCCAGAAAGAACCTGCAGACAGTGGTATTACCGGAAAGTTACGATGAGCGCATGCTGTTTGCCGCGGAGAAAATAGTTGCTGAAGGTCTGGCAAAGATTGTCATACTTGGTGACCCGGCTAAGATCAAGGCGGAGGCAGTTGCAAAGGACATTGATCTGACCGGGGTTGAACTGCTGAATCCCGCAACGTCGTCAAAACTGGATGGCTATGTGGCCGATCTGATGGAGCTGCGCAAGAGCAGAGGCTTGACCGCCGATGAAGCAAAAAAACTCCTTACCGCTGACGACAACCTCTACTATGCCGGCATGATGGTACGAAACGGGGACGCCGGCGGTGAAGTCGCCGGTGCGACCGGAACGACCGGAAACGTGCTTAAGGCCGCTTTCCAGACGGTGGGTCCCGCCAAAGGGATCAAGACGGTTTCCTCCTTCTTTTTGATGATTACCAATAATCCGGCTTTTGGCGAAAACGGTATCGTCCTGTTTGCCGACTGCGCCGTCAACCCAAATCCCGATGCCCAGTCGCTGGCCGAAATAGCGGTGGCAACTGCAGGAAACTGCAAGGCGTTTCTCGACGTCGATGCTCGTGTCGCCATGCTGTCATTCTCAACCAAGGGGAGCGCCAGTCACCCTGATTGCGACAAAGTGCTGAAAGCACTGGCAATAGCCAGACAGCTCAAGCCTGATATGCAGATAGACGGTGAACTGCAGGCCGACGCAGCCCTCCTGCCGAGCGTAGGCAGCAAGAAAGCTCCCGGCAGCGCCGTGGCCGGTAAAGCCAACGTGTTGATCTTCCCTGACCTCGATGCCGCCAATATTGGCTACAAACTGGTCGAACGTGTCGCCGGTGCCGAAGCGGTCGGGCCGATTATTCAGGGTCTGGCCAAGCCGGTCAACGACCTCTCACGCGGCTGCTCCGTTGATGATATCGTTAACGTGGTTGCAATCACGGCAGTGCAGGCTGCTCAGGGGTAACTCAAATATCAATTCAAAATATGAGCTTCCCTCTGAATGAAAGCATCAAAAAATAGCCCTCCGATCTCCGGGAGGGCTATTTTTTGTAGTGCGTCAGATAAGGCGCGTGGTGCGCAAGCGCCATCCAAGCCGAGGCACGTCCTCTGCGGTAAATGCATTTATTGAATGATTTCTTTTGGCTTGACTTTATTAACCTGAATGTCAGATAACGGCGCAATCCTTTATGATAAGGCTCTCTCCAAAAGACACTGGATACAAAAAAAGCCCCTGTTTTCAAGGGGCTTAATTTCTTGACCGGACGGTGCCGGATATGTGATTGGTGGCTGCTCAGGGACTCGAACCCCGGACCTAGCGAATATGAGTCGCTTGCTCTAGCCAGCTGAGCTAAGCAGCCATTTGAAAACGCCCCTCAGGTGATAGTACCGAAGGGGCAAAATTAATGAGTTGCGCAAAAGAATTAAAGCAAAAAACGAAACAGATTAATAAACCAGTTATTGCAAAAAATCAAGTCTTTTTTCACCGGCGGTTATTGAAATGGCCATGACGCTTCACACTTCAAATCGAATGGAATTACTTCTTGATCATCTGGCCGAGGTTCTTGATAAACCGGCAGGACCGGTGTTGTCACGGGAAGTCATTGTCGTTCAGAGCCGGGGGATGTCGCGCTGGATTGCCATGGAGCTGGCCAAAAAATTCGGTGTCTGGGCACATTGCGCTTTTCCGTTCCCCAATAAATTTATCATGGATCTCTTTACGGCAGCAATGCCCGAGATCACCTCATCGGAGCTGTTTAACAGAGAAATAGTACTCTGGCGGGTTATCAGCCAGTTGGAACAGCTGCTTGATAAACCGGAATTCAAAGAGCTGCAGACGTACCTGACCGGACACAGCCGTGGCATGAGGATATATCAGCTGGCAGATAAAATCGCCGATACCTTTGACCAATACACACTTTATCGCGGCGACGTCCTGAAACTCTGGGAATCGGGCGCCGGTTCCGACTGGCAGGCAATCCTCTGGCAGCAACTTGCTGCTGATGACACGAAATACCATCGGGGCAGATTTAAAACCGAATTTCTCAAGCGTCTGACAGAAGGCAGCATCGATGCTTCTGCATTACCCCCCCGGGTTCTTGTCTTTGGCCTGTCATATATGCCTGCCTTTCATATGGAGATACTGGCGGCCATAGCGCGGTTTGTTGAGGTACATATATTCGTCTTGAGCCCTTGCAGAGAATACTGGGGCGACATTTTGGCGAAAAAACTTCAGGCCCGTCAGGGCCGCGAGTTTACCGAAGCGGCAGAGGAGGGCAACGCCCTTCTGGCGTCACTAGGCAAACTGGGCAGGAACTTCAGCAATCTGATCCTCGACTGCGGTGCCCAGTTGGGCCTCGAACAGGATGAATACGCTGAAGCTGCAGGTGATTCCCTGTTATCGTCGCTGCAAAACGGCATTCTCAACCTGGTCAATGCCGATCCGCAACATAAAATTGCGATTGCTGCCGATGACCGCTCCATTGCCGTGCATTCATGCCACAGCCCCATGCGGGAGGTTGAAGTGCTCCACGATCAACTGCTTGACTTGTTTGCCACGATGGACGGACTTGCTCCGCGAGACATTATTGTCATGACTCCGGACATAGAAACCTATTCCTCATATATCCCGGCGGTATTTTCAGGGCATCAGGACCCGAAACGGCGCATCCCGTTCACCATTGCCGATCGTTCACTCTGCAACGAGGGGAGCATCGGGAAGAGCCTGATGGCGATCCTGACTCTTCCGGGCGGTCGCTTTACCGCTCCGGAAGTCATCGACATACTGTCATCCGCTTCTGTCTGCAGCTGTTTCAATCTTTCCGGAAACGATCTTGAACTCGTAAAAAACTGGCTTGAAGAGACACACATAACCTGGGGGATGAACGCTGACGACCGCAGCGCATCGGGATTGCCGGGCTATGCCGAGGGGAGCTGGATGGCCGGTCTCGAACGGCTTGTCTTTGGCTACGCACTGTCATCTGACGATAACGTACTGATTGACGGCATTTTGCCGTTTGACAATATGGAGGGTGATGCCGCACCGGTACTGGGCCGGTTCGTCCAATGCGTCAGGGCGCTCCATGCTGCAGCTTCAGATCTCGGCACGCCCCGGACTCTGGCGGAGTGGCGGGAAACGCTCGGTGCACTACAAAAGAACTTCTTTACACCATCTCAAGCGGTTGTCCGGGAATACCATGCCATTGAAAAGGTGATCGACTCGCTCGGGAATATCGGAGAGCTCTCATCCTTCCCGCATGAAGTCGGCCTCGATGTCATGCGCCTCTGGCTCCGGAAACACCTGGACAGCGAAGGGGCCGGAGTCGGTTTTCTTTCCGGCAAGGTGACATTCTGCGCCATGTTGCCGATGCGCAGCATACCGGTGAAGGTAGTGGCGCTTTTGGGTATGAATGACGGCTCGTTTCCCCGCCAAAGCCGCTCTCCCGGTTTTGATATTATCCCGGCAGAGCCGAGGCCGGGTGACCGGTCTTTGCGTGATGAGGACCGCTATCTCTTCCTCGAGGCGCTGCTCTCGGCGCGCGAGCGCCTCTACGTAAGCTATACCGGCCTCAGCATCCGTGACAACAGCATCTTGCCGCCATCCGTCCTGATCAGCGAACTGCTTGACTTCCTTGATTGCGGCTATACGCGGATTTGTACCGGTGATCCCCCGGGGGGGAGTGGAGAGTTTCACACAAGCCTTATGACTCTGCACCGGCTACAACCCTTCAGTCCGGCATATTTCAACGGCCGGGAACAGGGGTTATTCAGCTATTCTGCAGAAAATCTGCGTGCCGCCAGAGGGCTTCTCGCCGCATCGAATGTCCGCCCGCGTTTTTTCAGTGAGCCGTTATCGCCCCCTGACGAACTGTTTCGTGAAGTGCGCATCGCTGATATAGTGAAATTTTATGAAAATCCATCAGCCGCAATTTTGCGCCACCGGCTTGGCATAAAGCCGGAAGAGAAAATATCGCCACTCCAGGAACGTGAAATTTTTGAACTTGATAACCTTCAGGCATACAGCATCAAAAAAGAGCTGCTTGATCATGTCCTGGCCGGGAAAAATGTTTATGAACTCCGCCCGATAATCCGGGCCAGAGGTGCCCTGCCGCCGGCCGGCAGGGGTGACACCCTGTTTGACAAGCTCGCCACGGAAGCAACTGAATTTGCCCGGCAGGTGATGCAGGCAGTTGACGGGCAGCACTTTCTGCCGCCGCTGGATGTCGATCTGAATATAGGCGCATTCAGACTTTACGGGCGCATCGCTGCTATTCTGCCGCAACGGCTGCTGCATTATCGCAGCTCAAAGCTTGCGGCAAAAGATCAGGTGAAATTGTGGCTTGAGCACCTCATCGTCAATTTCGTTGCTGACGAAACCTATCCAAAACAGAGCACGTTGATCATGCTGAACGGGAGTGTCGACCTATTGCCGGTGGCTGACAGCAAGACGCACCTCGAACGGCTGTTACAACGCTACTGGCAGGGACTGACAAAGCCGCTGCACTTTTTCCCCCGCTCTTCTCTTGCCTACGCAGAAAAAGGGAAAATATCCGCTGCCGAAGCGCAATGGAACAACGATAACTATCCTGAATGCGCCGACCCGGCCTACCAGCTCTGTTTTGGAGAAGAATCGCCACTCGACGGGGAATTTGAGGCTGTCTCGTCAGATGTCTTTACCGCGTATCTTGACTCTATAAAGGAGCACCCGTGATACCGTTTGACAGTCTCGCCATTGACCCGACAGGCTGCAACCTGATTGAAGCAAGCGCCGGCACGGGAAAGACCTACGCTATCGCCTCTCTTTACGTGCGGCTCATCATTGAAGATAAGCAGTGTAAACCGGAGAACATTCTTGTGGTAACGTTTACCGAGGCTGCCACAAAGGAGTTGCGTGACCGCATCCGGAAACGTCTGCGTGAAGCCCGTGATGCCGCAGGCGGGGAGGGCTCGCGTGACCCGTTCCTGACAGAATTGCTGTCGTCGGGCCACCCCGGATGCCCGGGGAGTGATGTGATACTCTCCCGCCTCGACCGGGCACTGCAGAGCTTTGATTGTGCCGCTATTTCGACCATTCACGGTTTCTGCAGCCAGGCGCTTCAGGAAAACGCCTTTGAAAGCGGCTCACTCTTTGATACCGAACTGGTTACGAACCAGAAACCGCTGATCAATCAGATTGTCGATGATTTCTGGCGTATCAGGTTCTTTGCCGCAGATGCCCCGCTTTTACCGTTAGCAGAAACAATGAAATGGTCTCCCGAAACTTTTGCCGCGTTTCTCAAGGGAAAGCTCACCAATCCGGCGCTCAAAATCGTCCCTGCATTTGCTCCCGTTGAAATAGATGCCATCAGGTGCGACTGCCGCACTGCCTATGACACCCTGTGCTCTTTATGGCTGAAGGAACGGCCTGAAATCGCGCAGATACTTCTGGAACACCCCGGCTTGAGTCGAAGCCAGAAGAACTACCAGCCGGTCGATGCTGTCCCGGAGTTGCTTGCAGGAATGGATTCCTTCATCCGTCAGGGTACCCCGTACGCGTTTTTTGCCGGTTCTCAGAAGCTGACGGCAAGCTACATGAATAAAAAGGATGTGCGCCTCAAAAAATGTGATCCGCCGGAGCATACCTTTTTTACTCTCTGGGATGAACTGGTTACCCTCGTCAGCAGGATGGCCGTCACCCTGTATGCCGAGCTGATTGAATTTGCCAAAAGCCGGTTGCCGGAACGGAAGAACGCTCTGAATGTCCGTTTTTTTGATGATCTGCTGGTTGATCTGCAGCGCGCCTTCACCGGTCAAAACGGAGCGGCAATGGCTGAACGCATGCGTGGCAAGTATCGTGCGGCGCTGATTGACGAATTTCAGGACACTGATCAGATTCAGTATAAAATTTTTCGGGCTCTGTTTACAGAAGGCTCCGTGCCGCTCTTCCTCATTGGCGATCCGAAACAGGCGATCTACAGTTTCCGGGGTGCGGATATTTACGCATATCTTGAGGCTAAAGATGATGTCCCAAAGGAGCATCACCATACGATGACGCTGAACTGGCGCTCATCTGCGGGACTCGTTGAAGCGGTCAATCATCTTTTCAGCATGAACAGGGAGCATCCGTTCGTTTTAGACGGGCTCTCCTATCCCGCAGTCAATGTTCCGGTAGCGGCTGCAGGAGAAGCACAGGAGCTGTTCGTTGCAGGCAGGGATGCCTCTCCTCTGCAGATCTGGTTTTTCTCCCGCGAGGGTTCTGAAGGGAAAGCCATTCCTCTCAAAAGAGCCCACCCGGCGATAGTACAAGCGGTGACAGACGAGATAGTCGTCCTGCTCAGGGACGCCTCTGAAGGGAAAACGGGTATCGGTACGGAACTGCACTCCAGGGCCGTTGTTCCTGGTGATATTGCCGTCATTGTGCGTGGTCACAAGCAGGCCGCGATGATCTACGATTCACTGCAACTGCGGGGGGTGCCCGCTGTCGTCAGGAGTGACCAGTGCATATTTCAGACTCCGGAGGCGCTTGAACTCCGCACCATTCTCAATGCGGTAGCCGAACCGGGGCATGAAGCACGGGTGAGAGCTTCCCTGGCGACGTCTGTAATGGGAAGCGCTGCACACGAGATAGCACGGACCTTTGCTGCCGACGGTGAAGCGGAGTGGGAAAAACGACTCCATTCGTTCCGTGAGTATCATACCCTGTGGAAAAATTATGGGTTTATGACGATGTTCCGGGCTTTCCTGGAAAGTGAAGGCGTTCGCGCACGGTTGCTGTCACTGCCGGGGGGCGAACGGAGCATTACAAATCTGCTCCACTGCGGCGAACTGCTGCACGCTGAAGCATCGGCTTCGCATCTCGGTGTTGATGCGCTCTCTACCTGGTTCAGTGAGCAGATCACAACGCCGCCTGAAGGAGAAGAACATCAGATTCGCCTTGAGTCTGACGAGAAGGCGGTCAAGATTCTTACTATCCACGTCAGCAAGGGGCTTGAGTTTCCAATCGTCTTCTGTCCCTTCCTCTGGGGCGGAGTCTTTGATGGCGGCGAGACAGCGGTGGCTCATGAAGGCTTCGAACTGGTGGCAGATTTTGGTTCCGACAACTTTGAACAGCATCGCAGGGCCGCTCTCGATGAAGGTCTGGCAGAGAATGTCCGGCTGCTGTATGTTGCACTGACCCGTGCCAAATACCGCTGTTATGTGTCGTGGGGGCGCTTCCGCCACACGGAAAGCTCTGCGCTTGCCTATCTGTTTCACGCTCCGGAAAAGACTCCAGATTCATCCCCCTATGAAAATCTGGTAAAGGCTATGGCAACGCTTGATGACGACGCCATGATTGAAAAAATTCGCTCGGTAACGTCTGAAGGCCGGATTAATCTGGTCGTAGACCCTGCTGACGGATGTGCCGCAGAGTTTACCCGCGGCAGTGATTGCGCTGCACAGCTCACCTGTCGAACCATGACCGGAACCATAGCATCAGAGTGGCGGGTAGCAAGCTTTTCATCCCTGGTTGACGGACATGAAACACCTCCGGAATTTCCTGATCACGACCATTGCGAAGAGATTGAGCAGAGCAAATCCGATGAAGCCCCATCTGGAAACTCATTTTTTGCCTTCCCGAAAGGGGCTGATCCGGGAACATTTCTTCATTCGATCTTTGAAGAAGTCGATTTTACGTCGGTCAGTGACGCAGCGCTGGCTGAACTGGTTGCGAAGGCGATGAAGAGATCCCCCACATATGAAAAACAGAGTGCCACCGTTCAGGCGATGCTCACTACGGTCCTCAATGCCGAACTGCCGGGCGGTCTTCGACTGTCAGCGCTGCAGCCGGGCAGTTGGGTGCAGGAGATGGAATTTTACTTTCCGCTCAAGTCAATTGAGCCGAAGCTGCTGGTGAACTTTTTCAAGGAGCATGGCATTACAGCTCCGGTAGATCTTGAGCGGATGGCGGAAAGTCTCAATTTCCAGAACGTCAGGGGGATGCTGCTCGGTTTCATCGACCTGCTCTTTTGCCACGAGGGGCGATACTACATTCTTGACTGGAAATCCAATTTTCTTGGCAATCAACCGGAAAACTACACACCTGCCAACCTGGCCCGCGATATGGAGCGCAAGCTGTACCCGCTCCAGTACCTCATCTATACCGTGGCGGTACACCGCTATCTTGAGAGGCGCATTCCCGATTACCGCTATGAAACCCACTTCGGCGGAGCGATTTACCTCTACCTGCGCGGCATCGACAACGCACATCCCCGTAACGGTATCTATTTCGACAAACCTGACGCCGGCCTTGTCCGGGGACTGACGCAGTGTCTCATCGCTATCGAGGAGGTCCACCATGCGTGAGGATGTGCAGTTCAGGGCGATCGACATCGTATTCGCCGATTTTCTCTGCTCCAGGGAAGGCGGGAATACCGGCGTTCTCCGCACGGCGGCAGCGTGTGCCAGTTTCGCTGTCGGGCAGGGCAATATCTGTGTTGATCTTGCCGATCTCTTTGACAGGGACGAAGTTGCTGCTGCCGCCGACCGTTTGCGCTGCTCGAAGATGGTCGGCAAACCGGGTGAATATCGTCCGCTTGTCCTCGATGAGGCGAATCGGCTCTATCTGCACCGCTACTGGAAGTATGAGAGCGACCTGGCGAAGGCCCTGATCTCCATGGCAGCAGATCAGCCTGACGTTGATACGGAGCTTCTCAAAGATGGCCTCTTCCGGCTGTTCCCGCCAACGGCTGAAAGTCCCGATTGGCAGAAAACCGCTGCCGCCGCAGCCGTTAGAAACCGTTTCTGCGTGATTTCCGGGGGCCCCGGCACCGGAAAAACCACAACAGTGGTAAAGATTATCGCGCTGTTGCTGGAACAGGCGAAAGGAAGCCGGATGCGGATCGGTCTGGCCGCTCCAACCGGTAAAGCTGCTGCCCGGCTGAAGGAGTCGATATACAGGGCCGGTAAAGAACTTGAAACACGAACCACGGTTGCGGAGAATATTCCTGCAGACGTTGCCACCATCCAGCGCCTGCTCGGAGTGATTCCCGACTCGTGCCGCTTCAGGCACAATGCCGGCAACCCGCTCCCTTTTGAAGCGCTTGTTGTCGATGAAGCGTCCATGGTCCCGCTCGGCTTGATGACCAAACTGGTGGAGGCACTTGCGCCCGGCTCCCGCCTCATTCTGCTTGGCGACCGCGATCAGCTGGCATCCGTTGAAGCGGGAGCGGTTCTTGGTGATATCTGCAACACCGGTCACCGTTTCGGATTCTCGCCGGAGTTTCAGGCGTTTATTGCTGAAGCAACCGGCTGTTCCGTCCCCGAACGCTGCGCAGGAGATAGCGCCGCCCCCCTTGCCGACTCAGTTGTGGTCCTGCAGAAAAATTACCGTTTTGACGAAGAGAGCGGCATCGGCCTGGTCAGCACGGCGATCAATAGTGGCACTGTCGCGACTCTGCTTGGCCGAATGAAGGATGGCACAACGGGCGGGCTGATACTTCGCGCAACGCCTCCCCCGGATTTATTGCAGAAAAAACTGGCTCATGCGGTTGTTGCGGGATTTTCCGATTATCTGCGCCAGGAGAGCCCTGATGATGTCCTGCGTACCTTTGACCGGTTCAGGGTGTTGTGCGCATTACGGCAAGGGCTCTATGGTGTAGAGGGGATAAATAATATCATTGAAACCTGCCTTGCTGATGAAGGCATTATCAAAACGGACAAACAGTGGTATCACGGGCGTCCGGTTATGGTGACAGTTAACGATTACAGCCTCAAGCTGTTCAACGGTGATATAGGTATTACCCTTAACGACCCGGAAAGTGATATTGGATTGTCGGTTTATTTTCCCTCGCTTAACGGACAGAGCCGCACCTATTCCCCCTACCGTCTGCCGGCACATGAAACCGTTTTTGCCATGACAATTCATAAGAGTCAGGGGTCTGAATTTGAGAGAGTCTTATTGGTCATACCGCCTTTCAGCCATCAGATTCTGACCCGGGAAATTTTGTACACCGGACTTACCCGTGCGCGTGCTTCAGTTGAGTTGTGGTGTTCAGACGAAATTTTTACCGCAGCGTGCGGCAGAAGAGTTGAAAGGCGTTCCGGGTTGCGTCAGGCATTGTGGGAAGGTTTTGAACGAGTCAGCATACTCTCCTAAAAAAATAAATAATAGACTGTTTTTTTTATTTTCCGGTGATATATTGTATCCAGATGGAAAGCAGTAGAGACCAGTAAAAAGGAGGGCTTACTATCTATGACTGAGACTCCACCAGAGAATTACCCGACATAGGCATCAGGACAGTTCCGATTGAAATAATGGATCGGATTAAAACCTAAAAGGTAATCAAAAGTATGACAGAAAAGTGAAGCCCACCGAGTGATATGGTGGGCTTTTTATTTTGAGAAGAAATCGCCTTAGCCTCGCGAAAAGACCTCGATTTTAAAGCGTTAAGACTGAAGATTTTGGTTTTAAATCGTTAAGTATTCGTAAGCTGAAAAAAGGTTTCTATTCCAACTCCTCCCCGACGACCTCCATCTCCCGCGCAATCTCCTTCAGAGCGGCATCTTTGCGCCTGAAAAACGTCACCAGCCAATAACAGATAAAATATGACGCACATGCCGCAATAAAGCCGATTATGGAACTTCCCAGCAGAATTGACGTGGCATACGGTTGGAGAGTGTGCCAGTCAAGATTAGTGAAGCTGAGTGCCTTGGCCGGTTTACCGCGCAGAAACCGTCCCAGGTTGTAACTGGCCACCAGAACCGGCACTATTGTCAGCGGCGTATTGATCCAGGCACCGGTAATGCAGGCTACTTTGTTGAGACGGAAGATGAAAGCCAACGCAATGGCCATGGGTGTGTGTATGCCGAAGAAGGGGGTGAAGCTGACAAAAACTCCTACGGCAAAACCAGTGGAAATGTGACCGGGGTGAGCGTCCAGGGAAAGTATTTTTTTGAATTGTTGCTTGACTGTTTCGATCGATATCATAGCGTCCCCGGTTGCCGGTCACTCTACGATTTTGTCGTCTGTTTTGTCAATTTAATAGACTTCACGATTGCGCATATCTCTGCTATAAAGCGGGTGGAGTGAATTGCATACGAAAGGAATTGATACCATGAGCGACACAACTATCGGCGTGATCGGCGGCAGCGGACTGTATGATATGGAAGGATTGGAGCAGGTGGAGCGGATACGGGTTGAAACCCCTTTTGGCGATCCGTCTGACGAATATGTCACCGGAAGGCTGAACGGAGTAAAGATGGTGTTTCTTCCCCGTCATGGGCGGGGGCACCGCCTGCTCCCCTCTGAAGTCAATTATCGCGCCAACATCTACGGTATGAAGTCACTCGGTGTGGAACGTATTATCTCCGTGTCGGCGGTAGGAAGCCTGAAAGATGGCATCGCACCGGGGCATATCGTCATTCCGGATCAGTTTTACGATCGAACCAAAGGCGTCAGGAAAGATACATTTTTCGGTGACGGTATTGTCGCCCACGCCGGTTTTGCCGATCCGGTCTGCGGAGATCTTTCTCAGACTCTCTACAGCGCGGCGCACAAAGCCGGAGCAACTGTTCACAAAGGGGGCACTTACATCTGTATGGAGGGGCCGGCATTTTCGACTCGCGCCGAATCATTGTCCTATCTGGCACTCGGGGCTTCCGTTATCGGCATGACCAATCTGACTGAAGCAAAACTGGCTCGCGAAGCCGAAATCTGCTACGGCATTATTGCACTTTCAACAGATTACGACTGCTGGCACGACTCGCATGAGGATGTTACGGTAGAAGCAATTATAAAAATCATCCACCAGAATGTGGCCATGGCGAAAAATATTATCCGTCACGCCGTAGCGGAAATCGGCAGCGAGCGTCCCTGCACCTGCGGCAGTGCCATGCAGTATGCTGTTATTACCGACCGTTCCGTTATTCCCGAAGCGACCAGGCAGAAATTGGCACCGCTTGTCGGCAGGTATCTGTAGACCGATAATGGAGCGCCAACCATGTAGCCTCACGAAAAGGCCTCGATTTTAAGGCATTAAGACAGAAGATCCTGGTGTTAAATCGTGAAGTGATCGTGAGGCTGAAAAAGGTTTTAGAGTTTGAAGAACGAGGCGTCACTGGAAGCGCTGCACAACAGGCGCTCCATCTCTTCAACCCGCAGCGGTTTACTGAAGAAAAATCCCTGCATTTCGTAGCAGCCGATATCTTTGAGCGCTTTCGCCTGTTCAGCGGTTTCAACTCCTTCCGCAAGCAAATGCAGGCCATAGCCGTTGGCAATACCGATAATCGCCTGAATTATCGGGGAAGCGCTATGCTCATTAAAGAGGTCACGAACAAACGATTGATCTATTTTAATTGTGTTGGCGGGAAACAGACGCAGATAGTTCAGAGAGGAATAGCAGGTGCCAAAATCGTCGATGGCAATCCGGATGCCGTGACGGCGCAGTTTTTTCATTTTTGCAATGATGTCAGGAGCATCCTGCAGCAGAATGTTTTCAGTGATTTCTATTTCAAGGGAGTCAGGCACAAGATTATAGCGAGTTACGTAGGGCAGGATTCGTTCGACGAAGTTTTCAAGTACAAATTCCTGAGGCGAGACATTTACCGACATGCGGAGGCTGTTAAAGCCAGCGGTCCGCCATAAAGATAGCTGCCTGCATGCCGTGTCCAGTACCCAGTTGGTGATCGCACTGATCAAGCCGGCCTCTTCCGCTAAGTTAATAAACGCATACGGGCTCATCAAACCTTTTTTCGGGTGGTTCCAGCGAATAAGAGCTTCTACTCCGACGAGTTCGTTTTTGCTTACATTGAATTGCGGTTGGTACAGTAATTCAAACTCGTTCCTGCGGATGGCGAGGCGCAGATCGTTTTCGAGGGTTATACGCTCATGTTTTGCAACATTCATATCCGGAATGTAGTATTTAAAACCGTTTTTGCCGCTCGATTTTACTTTGTACATGGCGATATCGGCATTTCTTAACAGAACATCAACATCTTCGCCATCACCCGGCAATACGGCAATGCCAATGCTGGCGGTAATATACATATCCTGCCCGCATACAGAAAATGGCATGGTAAAATCATTGATTATTTTCTCCGCGACAATAGTTGCGTCTTCCGTTTTCACGAGATCCGGCAGCAACGCGGTAAATTCGTCGCCCCCCTTGCGCGCGAGCGTGTCGCCGGCACGCATGCAGAGGCGTAATCGACTTGCCACATTCCTCAACAGCTCATCTCCCACAGTATGTCCATAGGTGTCGTTAACCAATTTGAAACGATCAAGGTCAATAAACATGACACCAACCATTCTGCGAAACCGTTTTGCATGGATAATAGTCATTTCGAGGCGATCTTTAAACAGTCTCTGATTAGGTAGGGAGGTGAGATGGTCATGAAAGGCCTGGTAGGCTATGGCTTCTTCAGCAAGCTTGCGCTCATTTATGTTATGTGCCACACCATAGGTGCCCAGATACTGCTGCTGTGCTGGTGGATGATTGTCGCGCACATCTGAATAGATGCCGGTAGCAGCCAGCATTGAGACCATCAGATTGTTTTCAAAATGAAAGTAATGGTTATCCTTGCATTTCAGGCGTATCTCAAGATTGGCTGTTGCCCGGCCATCCCTGCGGCGTTCGTTAAAAGCATACAGTGCTTTTTCGACATCATCCTCGAATACGATAGTGCTGTAACTACACCCGATGAGTTCGTCATGGGTATAGCCAAGCAGTGTTTCAAAGCGGCTGTTGATGAAGGTGAAGCGGGCGCGGTCATCAAGGATGTAGATGAGGTCCGGTGAGTTGTCTACGAGAAAACGATGGATCAGTTCAGAATGTTCCAGACGTGCTGCCATTACGGCATTGCTGCGCTCGAGTCGGCGCCGGTACAGGGCACTGTTCACTTTGTGCTTCAGATCGGCCAGATCTTCCGGTTTGCGGACAAATTCTATAGCCCCTTTGCGCAGGGCGAGAATGGCAGAGTCGATGCTGTCGGTGGCACTGACAAAAATAACACTGGTCTGAATGTTGTTTACAACAATCCATTCCATAACTTCCAAACCGGAAATGTCCGGTAGTTTGATGTCCAGCAGCACAAGGTCGAATTCCCCCGACTCAAGTGCCTCTATTGCGCCGCACCCGGTTCCGCATTCAGATATTTCAAGCCCGGCACCATCAAGCTGGAGGCGAATACTTGAGCGCATGAGCGGCTCATCATCAACTATCAACAGCCTTTGTGGCAGGCCGAGGGTCTCTGGCAAGGTAGTCGTATGGGTAACGTTCAGCCGGTTCATGGTTGCGTCTCAGCTTGTCGCGGGAGTAAAATTGAAAAGCCCGTTCCCTGGCCGGCTTTGCTCCGGCAGGTAATAAGCCCTCCAATTTGGTGCAGCAGGCCTGCCACGATGGAAAGACCTATTCCAGAATGCCCGGGGCGCCGGTCGGGAGCAAGCGGCTGGAAAAGATGGCGCATAACATCGTCGGGAAGTCCCGGTCCGGTGTCATCCAGGCAGATCTCAAGGTATGAATTCCCCCCCTGATTCACATCCCCCCGGGTGGAAATGACAAAACTGCCGCCCGCAGCCATTGCGTCAGAGGCATTATTCCAGAGGTTTACCAGAACCTGCTTGAGGCTGTCCCTGCTGCATGATACCGGTGTTACGAGCGGATCAAGTATCTTCGTTACCGTGATACCGCGACTTGAAAAAAGCGAAGTCCCATAGAGCGTCAGCATACTCTCGATCAGGGAGTTAACGTTGAGAAGATCTCCTGCTGCAGACCGTTCCGGAAGGTGATTCATCTGGCGGATGATTTTTGTGACTCGAGCGATTTCCTCTTTGAGAATATCCAGTTCCTGATGCAGGTTATCTGAGTCGGGCAGTTTGGTTTTGATAATGCTGAGGTAGTTATTGATTATTCCGAGCGGGTTGCCGGCTTCATGTACCACCTTGCGGGTCTGCCGTTCAAAATGTCTGGTCAGCGCTTCCTCCTCCGCATGTTCACGCTCCTGCATATCACGCCACGCTTTAATGCTGTGTGCGGCAACCCGCGAAAAACTCGTTATCAATGACAGGTGGCGGTGGAGACGAAGGTAGTGTGCCGAACTTATCCCGAAAGCCATGACACCTATACTTGTTGTCCGGTCGGTCAGCGGGAGGTACAGCACACCTTCACTGCCAAGGGCACGGGAAATCTGGGTGTCAACCAGCGGCACTGACGAGGATGGCTCCGTTTCAAAGGTGGAGCGGGGCCGGTCTCCCAGGGCAGCGGCAGCGGCCAGGCTCTGTGAGACAACCAACGGAACTTCAAGCCGCTGCAGAATGGCAGGCTGGGCAGATATTCCGCTACCGGACAGTATCGCCGCATCAGGTCGGGCGAGAAGAAAGGCGACCTTCCCGGGGCCAAAGAGCAGCATGGCCGATTCACGTATGCCGATCAGGATCTCTGCCTCACTTGAAAATGACGTTAAATCGTGCTGCAGAGGCTTCAGAAGAGCCATCTCACGCACCGCTTCATTCATGGAGGAATCAACAGGATCGGCTGCTGCATTCTTATGAAGGTGGCCGGCCAACGGAGCCGTTGCCTGTGGAAACGTTTTTGTCGTTGAGGCTTTGTTTATGCAGAGTGCCTCTTCAAGAACGGCAACTCGTTCGGAACAATCTCTGCCTATAACAGCAGTACTGTAAGGGTCAATCCCGAGTAACAGTGCAATCGCTTTCAGGTCCTCCGATGCGCCGGCATCTTCGCCACTTTCCTGAAGCATGATTTGATCGCACAGAACATGGGAAGACCAGACAATCTGGCTCAACCTGTCGGCAGAAGCAATCTCTTCGGCGATTTTGTGATGGAACAGGATCGCATCCGCCATGAAGGATGAAAGTTTCCATTGATCTGCCAACCAGGCGCCGACGACCGTATGGTTGGTCCCGAGCAGCACCTCCTCGGCATGGAGCAAATCTGTTTCGTCAGAACTGGCTTCCAGTACCCTCCCGTAGCACTCTTCCATCCCCCCCAGCAGAAGCAGTTGGCCGACATCGTGGAGAAGCCCGGAAAGGCGCGCTTCTTCAGGGTCAGGATGGCCGACCGCTGTAGCAATTCCATGGGCCACTTCGGCAACCAGCATGGAATGACTCCAAAAACCGGACAAATCATAGTTACTCTTTTTTACTGCGGGAGAAAAAACGGTTTGCACGATCAGGCAGGAAGCCAGAGTTCGCACGAGGCGTGTGCCGATATTGACCAGGCAATGGGTGAGGTCGTCCGATGTTTCTCCACGGAGCAGCGCTGGAGAATTGGCGACGGTGAGAATGCGTGCACTCAGTGCGGGATCTTGAACAACAAGAGCTGCAAGTTCATGCATGGTTGTGCGCTCTTGTTCTGCAAGGAATAAAAACCGCAATAATATCTGCGGCCGTGCTTGCAGCTGCATGGATTCAATCGAGTTAAGAACCGCTACCGGAATGTGCAACACAGAAACCCCGTAAGGTGAATTAAAACCTTGTACTGACAGCAGCGAGTGTCAATAAATAAAGCAAATTCATTTTGGCTACCTTTTACAATTTTAATAATTAACATGCTGAACAATATTGATCAAGAAATATATGTGATTAATTCCGATATATTTCTGTTCCAGTATTGTGTTTTGATGCGCTTCCCGTTATGGTGCAGTCATCTACTCATGCAGGAGGGACAGCATGGTTTCATTTGAAGAGGCCCGCACAATCATCATGGATTGTGTCCAGCCGCTTGGTATAGAGCGGGTTCATCTCATTGAGGCTGCCGGGAGGATTCTTGCTGAAGATCTGCCAGCGCCATGGGATATGCCGTTATGGGATAATTCGGCGATGGACGGGTATGCGGTGCGCTGGCAGGATTGTACGAACACACCATGCCGGTTGCGAGTGACCGGTTTTCTGCCCGCCGGGGCAAAAGCTGACGGAATTACGGTCGAAGCGGGCTGTGCGGTGCGTATTATGACCGGTGCGCCGACGCCCGACCGTTGTGATGCCGTTGTCCCGGTGGAGGAGAGCGATGACGGTCAGCAGGAGGTCACCCTGCAGGAGCCGGTGAAAAATCGGCAGCATATCCGTTTTCGTGCTGAAGACGTGGCTGCCGGTGTCATTTTTGCGAGAAGCGGCACGCTCATCCGGCCACCGGAGGTCAACATGCTGGCCGGATTCGGTATGGCGCTGGTGCCGGTCTACCGCAGACCGGTTGTGGCGATACTCTCCACGGGTGATGAGCTGGTTGAATTAGGCTGTACGCCCGGTCCCGGTCAAATTATCAACAGCAATACGCTTTCCTTGGCGGCGGCGGTACAGGAAGTCGGCGGTATTGCCCGAATCATCGGCATTGCCCGAGATAACCGGGAGAGCCATGTGGAAAAACTCCGCGAGGGATTGAAAGCGGATGTTCTGATTACCTCGGCCGGTGTATCGGCTGGCGACTGTGACCTGGTGCGGGATGTCCTGGAGGAGTTGGGAGCGACGCAGATGTTCTGGAAAGTTGCCATCAAGCCGGGAGGACCGACTGCATTTGCGATGTTCGGCACCACGCCGGTCTTCTCTCTGCCGGGAAATCCTGTTTCGACCATGATCACCTTTGAGGAGTTTGTCCGCCCGGCGCTGCTTCGAATGCAGGGGTATCAACAGGTGTTCAAACCGCTGTTCAAGGCGGTACTGCGTGATCCGCTCAACAAAAAAAAAGGCAAAGTACAGATTGTACGACTGCGCCTTGAGAAAGAACGCGGCTGTTGGTTCGCGACCTCCTCCGGAAACCAGCAGACCGCTATTCTCAAGACCATGGTCGATGCCCAGGCAATAGCCGTACTACCAAGCGAGAGCAGCAGCTTTGCCACCGGCGACGAAGTGGATGTCCACTTTTATGGTAATCATATCGAACTGGAGCCTCTATGAATGACTATCTTGGCGCCCATATGTCAATATCAGGCGGGCTGCACCTGGCTATTGACCGGGCAGTCGCGGCCGGCTGCTCCGTGCTGCAGATCTTTACCAGAAACTCAAATCAGTGGAAAGGCAAAGCGGTAAGTGACGCCGACGCGGCTCTGTTCCGCACTAAATTTACCGCGTCAGGACTGAGAGCGGTGATTTCTCACGATATTTATCTGATCAATCTGGCGTCGCCGCCTGGCGAAATGCGCGAAAAAAGCCTGGCGGCCTTCCGTGATGAGCTGGAAACATGCGCCCGCCTCGGTATCAACAAAATAGTCATGCATCCTGGCTCACACCTGAGTGACTCACCGCAGGCCGGATTGGCCCGGGTGGTTGAGGCGTTTGAGCAATTATTCCACGAAGTGCCGCAGTTCGAAGGGCAGGTGCTGATCGAGACAACGGCCGGCCAGGGGAGCAATCTGGGGAGAACGTTTGAAGAGTTGGCCGCTATAATCAGCGCTTCCCGCTACCCGGAAAAATTCGGCGTCTGCTTTGATACCTGCCACACCTTCGCCGCCGGTTACAATACCGCTACAGAAGAAGGCTACCGGGATACCATGGAGCAGTTTGATCGCCTGATAGGTCTTGACCGGTTGCACTGTTTCCATCTGAATGACTCGAAAAAAGGGCTCGGTTCTCGCGTTGACCGGCACGACCATATCGGGCAGGGGGCGCTTGGTTTAAACCCGTTCCGCTTCATTCTCAACGATCCGCGCTTTCAATCGGTGCCGAAAATTCTGGAGACCCCCAAAGGAGACAATGACGAGATGGATGCGGTCAATCTTGCCCTGCTTCGGGGGTTGGTTATGTAGCGGGAAATTCCTGCGACTGATAAATCCTGATCAGTGACCGGCAAATGCCAGGTTGTAATCGTCACATTCAACACATTCGGTGAGCGCGGATAAAAATGACCTTTCCTGTGTATCGGTAACTATTTCAACCGTACCGTGATTAGTTGACCATACTGTGCCGCAGGATGAGCATTTGCTGATATCTTCCTGAAAGGCCTCTGTTTTAAAGTGAACATCGGAATGCTCCAGGGTTTTACATGATGGACAGTACATACATTTCTCCTTTAATCAGTATTCTAACGAACGTTTGATTTATAGTAGGCCTGTCTCAGATAAATTTCAACTATTTTAATCATGCGAATATTCAGGCGCTCCATATTCTGTTATTTTTGGCAGCCTGATAGACACCAATCGAACAAGCGGATCCTTGTATGGACAAAAAAGATTTCAGAACTACCTTGATTGCCACCGCCACACGCCTGTTTGCCGAGCGTGGTCTGAACGGTGTCAGCATCCGCGAACTTTCGACCGCAGCCGGCGTCAGCATTTCGATGATTTCATACTATTTCGACGGCAAGGAAGGGCTCTATTCTTCCGTATTGTCGGAACAGTTTTCCTGTTTTGAATACATACAATCCATTAAAGAGAGAGACTCCGGACCACTGGACAAGGTTGAAGAGTACATCCGCTGGTCTATCCGGCGGAATCGGGAACACCCGTATCTACTGCGCTATTACACCAGTGAACTTACCAATCCGACCCGTTATTTCAGCGCAATAGTTCAGCCGGCACTGGAAACGGCACTGCAGGTATTGATCGGGATAATTAAGGAAGGAATTGAAAGTAACATATTCAGGGAAGAGTTGAACCCCGAGGATACGGCACTGGCAATGGCGGGGATGGTGAATTATTACTTTCTCAGTACGCTCGCAACGCAGGGTTTTGTCAACCACTCTCCAGAGCGTGATGAGGAATTGATCCGGCACTATATGGATATTTTTACCAAAGGGCTTTAAGGAACTTGGAAATTATTAAATCTCCTTAGCCTCGCGAAAAGGCCTCGATTCTAAAGCGTTAAGGCAGAAGACTTTGGTTTTAAATCGTGAAGTAATCGTGAAGCTGAAAAATGTTTTAAAATTCTACATCCCTCAGTGGCGCTTACAGCATCTTCCGCAAATACTGCCCTGTATATGACTTCGTGACCCTGGTAACCTGCTCCGGTGTGCCGACCGCAATAATCTCGCCGCCCCGGTCGCCTCCCTCCGGGCCCAGATCGATAATCCAGTCGGCAGTTTTAATGACATCAAGGTTGTGCTCAATGATCACAATTGTATTTCCGGCATGGACGAGTCGCTGGATTACCTCCAGCAGTTTGGCAATATCATGAAAATGGAGACCGGTGGTTGGTTCGTCGAGGATATAAATCGTCCGCCCGGTGGCGCGTTTGGACAGCTCTTTGGCGAGTTTGACCCGCTGGGCCTCTCCCCCTGAAAGCGTTGTTGCCGCCTGCCCCAGCTTGATATAGCCGAGACCGACTTCGTCAAGCGTTGCCAGCTTGTTCCTGATGCGCGGTATGGCCCCCATAAACTCCAGCGCCTGCGACACGGTCATGTCGAGGACATCGGCGATCGATTTCCCCTTGAAATGAACCTCCAGCGTTTCGCGGTTGTAGCGCGCCCCTTTGCAGACCTCGCACTCCACATAGACATCCGGCAGAAAATGCATCTCAATCTTGATGATGCCGTCACCGGAGCAGGCTTCACAGCGCCCCCCCTTGACATTGAACGAGTAGCGCCCCGGTTTGTAACCGCGCAGCTTTGATTCCGGGAGATGAGAGAACAGATCGCGGATGTCACTGAACACCGCGGTGTAGGTAGCCGGATTGGAGCGGGGCGTGCGCCCGATCGGCGACTGATCGATGTTGATAACCTTGTCGAGATGCTCCAGTCCCAATACCTCCTGAACCGCGCCCGCTTTCTCGCGACTGCGGTAGAGGCGCTGCCCCAGTACTTTGTGCAGGGTGTCAATTACCAATGTTGACTTGCCGGAACCGGAAACACCGGTAACACAGGTCATGACGCCGAGCGGAATATCGACCGTGACATTTTTCAGGTTGTTTTCAGAGGCACCGACTATGCGCAGATGCTTATCCGCAGTGCGGCGCTTTTTCGGCAGCGCAATCGTCAGTTCCCCTGAAAGGTAACGCCCGGTCAGGGACTTCGCATTTGCCATGACTTCAGCCGGTGTCCCCTGGGCTACAACTTCGCCGCCATGCACCCCGGCACCCGGTCCCATGTCGATCAGGTGATCGGCTTCCATAATGGTTTCTTCGTCATGCTCCACCACGAGTACGGTGTTACCGAGATCGCGCAGGCGCTTGAGTGTGCCGAGCAGTCGGGCGTTGTCGCGTTGATGGAGGCCGATTGACGGTTCATCAAGGATGTAGAGAACGCCGACCAGGCTTGAGCCGATCTGGGTCGCCAGGCGGATGCGCTGTCCCTCGCCCCCCGAGAGGGTGCCGGAAGTGCGGTCAAGCGAGAGATAGTCAAGGCCGACGTTGACGAGAAAGGAGAGCCGTTCGCGTATTTCCTTGAGGATCCGCCGGGCAATTTCCTGTTCTTTATCCGTCAGAACGAGCTCTTCGAAAAAACGGAGGCAATCCCTTATTGACAGCGCCGTCACGCCCCTGATGGTGCTTCCTCCCACCAGCACATGGAGTGCTTCCGGGCGGAGACGGGCACCCTCACAGGTAGGGCAGGGCATGATATCCATGTATTTTTCAAGATCTTCCCGGGCTGCATCCGATTCGGTTTCAAGCCAGCGGCGCTGCAGATTATTGAGCACCCCCTCAAACTCTTTCTGATACGTATGGCGGCGCTCGCCATCCTCCTCCCACCAGAATTCAATCTTCTCACCCTTGGACCCGTTCAGGATCACGTCACGGACAGGTGCAGGCAGATCTTTATAGGGGGTGCGAATATCGAACGAATATGCTTTGGCAAGTGCATCGAGAATCAGGTGAAACCAGCCGGAGAGGCGTTTTTCCCAGGGGGCTATGGCACCTTCGCGCAGCGACAGTTCCGGGTTGGGGATGACCCGGTCGGCGTCAAAATACATGCGGGTGCCGAGCCCGGTACACTCCGGGCAGGCGCCATGCGGGTTGTTGAATGAGAACAGGCGCGGGGTTATCTCCTGGTATGACAGCCCGCAATCGACACAGGCCAGTTTTTCCGAGAAAAGCAGTTGTGACGGTTTGGGTGTTTTTTTCGGTTTTTCTTCCGGGGAATGGTCTGGCAGAGCTGTAACGACTTCAACTTTTACAACCCCGTCGGCATGATGCAAGGAGGTCTCGAGTGAATCCGCCAGGCGTCGTTGCACACCTTCCTTAACGACAATCCGATCCACAACGATGTCGATGTCATGCTTTTTCTTCTTGTCCATCTCAATGTCGTCAGCCAGGTCGCGAACGGTTCCGTCAAGTACAACACGGGTAAATCCTTCCTTGCGCAGCTGATTGAGCTCTTTTTTGTATTCCCCCTTACGGCCCCGGATCATCGGGGCCAACAGGGTCAATTTGGTGCCGGCAGGTAGGGACATAATCTGGTCTACCATCTGGGAAACGGTCTGCGAGGTGATCTCCTTATCACAGGAAGTGCAGTGCGGATGACCGACTCGGGCGAACAGGAGGCGCAGATAGTCGTACACCTCGGTGACAGTGCCGACGGTGGAACGGGGATTTTTGCTGGTGGTTTTCTGTTCGATGGAAATGGCAGGAGAAAGCCCCTCAATCGACTCTACATCAGGTTTTTCCATCTGCTCGAGGAACTGGCGGGCATAGGAAGAAAGAGACTCGACATAGCGGCGCTGCCCCTCGGCATAAATCGTGTCAAACGCCAGGGTGGACTTGCCGGAGCCGGAAAGCCCGGTAATAACGACCAACTGATCTCGGGGAATTTCGACGTCGATGCACTTGAGATTGTGCTCGCACGCCCCTTTGACAATAATGCTGGTGTGGGCCATGTAAATACCTTTTTTTGTAGAGTGACATTGACATATACCACAAACCTGATACGGTATGAAGCGTCTTTTGGTTTACTGCATTCCTCTGATCAAGGAGAATAGTTATGGGGCAAATGGTTTGGAAATCGAGTTTTGCAATAGGCATCGAGGAGATTGACCGGCAGCACCAGTTATTATTGACATACTTTAATAAAAATATGGAAAATAACAGTGCTGCTGTTGGTCTCTTTGGCAAGCTGAAGGCGTATGCCGGAGAACACTTTGCCGGCGAAGAGAAATTGATGCGCAAGATTAACTATCCCGGCCTAGAAGGCCATCAGCTGCAGCATCGACTGTTTGAAGAGCAGATGGAACATCTGGAAGAGACGGTCAAAAATAATGAAAGTCAGGCAATTATTGCGCTGGTCTCTTTCATGAGGGATTGGTTTCTCGATCATATCCTGGTGGCCGATGCTAACTACGCCAGCTACATGCGCGCTACTATGGCCGAAGATGATATTGCTATGCTTGTTGCGTTTGGCTGTGATTAACAGTAACGCGTACCGCTGATGATCATGCCGGGTGAAACGGCTCATCAAAAACTCCGGGAGGTCTGAGCCGAAACAGCCGATTAAGCGAAACGTGCCACCATTTCCCGTGCCACAGAGATAATACCAATTCCGGTAGGACAGACGGAGTCGCACCGGCCACAGAGGAAGCAACTGATCTCCCCCCATTTCTCCGGATCGGCAGCGAGTTTGTGATGGATGCGGCGCCGGGTTCGCTCAGCTTCACTCCCAAGGGGATTATGCCCCCCCGCCTCACGCATGAAACCATCCAGTTGACACGAGTCCCACATCCGGCTGCGCTCAGTTTTTTGGGCTGAACGCCAGTCTTGCACGCCGAAACAGGTACAGGTCGGGCAGGCGAGATTGCAGCCGGTGCACGCGATACATCGGTCACCGATGTCCGCCCAGAATAAGTCGGGGACACGGTTGGCGCGCAGAAGCGCGGAGGCGTGCCGGATCAGCAGTTCATTTTCGTCCGGAAGCTCTGCCGCCAGCTGAGGAAATAGCTCGGCCGCTTCCGGTGCTGCCGTTTCCGGCAGATCCGCAATGAGTGTATTACCCGTTGCGCTGTACGCAATCACCAGCCAACTGCTCCTGTCCCAGAAAAATTCCACATCACAGTCGCCGCCGGCGGGTGGAATCAATGATCCCGCCGGACCGCAATACCCTGAAAGGCCGCCTATTGCAGCACCGTGGCGCACGCGGAAGTAACAATCGTCACGACAGCCGTCGGCAAAGAAGCGGTCAATAAATCTGAGGCAGGCAAGATCGCGGGGATGGAAGCCGACTATGAAAAGCGGGCGGTCAGCAGGTGGTGGTTCCTCTATCGCTCCATCGGTAACGGTGAATAGTGTGCTCTGCTGCGGAAAGAACGCTGCCGTCGGTTTGCCGGCAACGGGCGCACCATGCAGCGAGTGTGGGGCGTCGTTCGGACAACCGATGACGCGGGTGCCGTCCGGGAGCAGGATCGGCAGGCGCAGTTCCCACGTCGGGGCAAGAGAGGCAAAAAACCGGTCAAGTTGATCGGGATGCAGCATTTTCATGGCATTTTCTCCAGCCGTACCGCACACACCTTGAATTCCGGAATGGACGACTCCGGGTCGAGGGCATTGTTGGTAAGGGCGTTGGCCGCCCCTTCGGCAAAGTGGAACGGCATGAACAGAACACCGGCGATGACCATCCCGGTCACCCGCGCCTCTGTCGTGATCTCGCCTCTACGACTGGAAACGAGCACCATGTCACGATGCCTGATGCCAAGACGGGCAGCATCGTCCGGGTTCAGTTCGATGAAGGAACGGGGTTCCTCGCGGTCAAGCAGATGGGTGCGACGGGTCATGCTGCCGGTATGCCAGTGAAAGTAGGTGCGCCCGGTGGTCAGGACAAAGGGATACTCTGCGTCGGGAAGTTCAGCGGACAAACGGTGCGCCACCGGAGTGAAATACCCAAGACCACGGGTAAACCGATCCTGATGCATAATTGGTGTGCCGGGGTGCGTCTTGTCAGGGCAGGGCCATTGCAGGCCATGCCGGTCCAGTCGCCCGTAGGCGATGCCGCCATAGATTGGTGTGAGCGAAGCCGCCTCAGCCATTATTTCTTCAGGAGAAGTGTAGCGCATCCCTCCGTAACCGGCGCGTTCAGCTAGAGCACAGATTATTTCCCAGTCCGCGCGAGCCTGACCGGGCGGCTCTACCGCTTTGTGCAGACGCTGCACGCGGCGCTCGGTGTTGGTGAACGTGCCCTCTTTTTCGGCAAAGCAGGCGGCAGGCAGTACGATGTCGGCAATGGCAGCTGTCTCGGTCAGGAAGATATCCTGCACGACCAGCAGCTCCAGATTCTCCAGAACGGTGCGGGCGTGCCCCTGGTCCGGGTCGGAAAGCATCGGGTTTTCACCCATGATAAACATTCCGTGCAGACACCCTTCCGATGCGGCATCCATGGCCCGTGTCAGCGGCAGTCCCGGTTCTGACGGCAGTGAGGAGACACCCCAGGTATGGGCGAATTTTCCTCGCACCAACGGGTCAGCCACCTTTTGATAGCCGCTGAAGAGGTCGGGAAGCGCCCCCATATCGCAGCCCCCCTGGACATTGTTCTGACCGCGCAGCGGATTCACGCCGGTTCCGGGCCGACCGACATTGCCGGTCAACATCGCCAGCGAGGCGATACAGCGGACGTTGTCGACGCCATGGCTATGCTGCGTGATGCCCATGGAATAGACGATCATTGCCCGTTCGGCGCCGGCGTAGAGGCGCGCTGCAGCGACAACTTCAGCGGCAGCCAGGCCGGTAGCGGCAGCGGTCCTTTCCGGCGTCCAGTCGGCTACCGACGCAGCCAGCGCGGCATAATTTTCGGTGCGGTCGGCAATAAACTCCTGGTCAGCCAATCCTTCGGCAATAATAACGTGCATCATCCCGTTCAGCAGGGCAACATCACTGCCGTTTTTGTGGCGCAGATGCAGTGCGGCGTGCCGGGCGAGGCGGATGCGGCGGTTGTCGGCGACAATCAGGTGTGTGCCGCTCTGCACAGCGTTGAGAATACGACTGCCGATCAACGGATGCTGTTCGGTGGTGTTGGAGCCGATAATGAGGATAACGTCAGTCTGGTCAAAACAGGAAATGGAGTTGGTCATCGCCCCGGAGCCGAATGTTTCCGCGAGACCGGTGACGGTTGACGAATGGCAGAGGCGGGCGCAGTGATCGATGTTGTTTGTGCCGAATACCGCCCGGGCCAGCTTCATCAGCAGATAATTTTCTTCATTAGTCGCCTTGGCTGAAGAGGCAAACATAACCGCATCTTTACCATGCGTTGCCTGGACAGCCTGTAGTCTCTCAACCACCAGGTTCAACGCTTCATCCCAGGAAGCGGGGTGCAGCACACCATCACGGCGCACCAGCGGGGTTGTGAGGCGGTCGGGATGATGAACAAACGCGTATGCGTTCCACCCCTTGACGCAGAGTCCGCCGCGATTGACCGGGCTGGTCGTGCTCGGTTCGACGCCGACCAGACGGCCATCATTACTGACGAGGTAGAACGTGCAGCCGACCCCGCAGTACGGGCAGACCGTGAGAGACCGTTTCATAGCGCTCCCCGCAGATGTTCGATTTCATTCAGCCAGAAGACCGGGCCATCCTGGCAGCATAACAGGTGCTCGATCGAACAGTGTCCGCATTTGCCGACTCCGCAGCGCATCTGCCGTTCGAGTGACACGATAATCCGCTCGGACGGCAGCCCTTTTTTATGCAGTTCGGCAATCACCGCCCGGTACATGGCCGGTGGGCCGACGATGGCGGCGATTGTGCTGTCGGGATTGAACGCGAGCGGGGGGATAAGGGCGGTGATAAGGCCGACGCTGCCGCTGAAACAGTCTCCCACGGAGATGTTGTCAACGGTCATGCTGCAGGCAAAGCGGGCGGAGGCTTCCCAAACGGCGAGTTCATCTTTGAAGAGCCGGTCTGCCGGACTTTTTGCCCCGTACAGAATGGCGATGCTGCCGAACTCAGCCGGGCGGTCTTCACAATACTGGATCAAGGAGCGCATCGGCGCCAGTCCGCAGCCGCCGGAGATGAGAATAAGGTTCTGACCGCGCAGTCGCGACAGGTCGAATGCCCTGCCGAACGGCCCGCGGATGCCGAGCGTGTCGCCGGCTTTCAGAGCGTGCATGGCACCGGTAAGAGTCCCGGCCCGGCGCACACCGAGCTCGAAAAAGCCCTCCCTCGTTGGAGAAGATGCCACCGAAATCGGCGCCTCCCCCCAGCCGAGGAGGGACACCTGTACGAATTGCCCGGGAAGATGCCCGAGAGGAACCCCGTCTGCTCGTCTGATGCGGAACAGCTTTTCGCCGGGGGTCAGGTCGGAGACCGATATGATCTCGCACCCTATCGGGAGGTAGAGCGAGGTATGGCCGGGTGTAGCGGTCACGATTTTTTCTTCAACCGCCACCCTTCCTTATTGACCTGCGGAACCCGTGACAGTGCCAGTGAATCGGGCGGCACATCGACCGTGACGGTTGTGCCGGCCGCCACCAATGAATTGCGCCCGACAGTTACCGGCGCAACCAGCTGCACGTCACTGCCGATAAAGACATCGTCGCCGATAACTGTGCGATGCTTGTTGACGCCGTCGTAGTTGCAGGTAATCGTACCGCAGCCGATATTGACGTCGCGACCGATTTCGGCGTCGCCAAGATAAGTCAGGTGCGATGCTTTAGAGCCTTCCCCCATGACGATTTTTTTGGTTTCAACGAAGTTGCCGATCTTTACTTTCCTGCCCAGTATCGTGCCGGGGCGCAGATGAGCCATCGGTCCGACCGCCACATCCTCGCCTAATTCGGAGCTTTCCAGTACTGACGCCGCTTTGATGTGGCAATCATCGCCGATCCGGCAGTCGGAGATGCTGACAGCACCTTCGATTTCACAGCCGCTGCCGATAATCGAGCAGCCGCCGATGCTGCATCCGGGGTGGATAGTCGTATCAGCACCGATGATAACGCCATGATCGATATACGTCTGCTCAGGATCGATCAGAGTTACACCGTTCAGCATATGTTTGCGGTTGATGCGACCGCGTAAGATTCGCCCAGCCTCGGCAAGCTGTACGCGATCGTTTACCCCCATGATCTCGTCGGCATCAGCGGTCGGAAGTGCCAGGCAGGTCAGGCCCTTCTGAACGGCAATCGCCAGCAGGTCGGTCAGATAGTATTCACCCTGAGCATTGTCGTTGGTGATCCCTTTGATATTACCGAACAGAAAGGCGGAATCCATACAGTAAATACCGCTGTTGATCTCGCGGATCTCCCGCTCTTCCGGGGCGGCATCCTTCTGCTCCACAATTCGGGTTACCCGCCCGGAGTTATCACGGACAACGCGGCCATAGCCGAACGGATCATCCATCAGGGCGGTCAGCACCGTTATGGCTGCCTCGTTATCGCGGTGGTACGCCAGCATATTTTTTAAGGTTTCAGAACGGAGTAAGGGGGTGTCTCCGCAGAGGATCAGCACGGTGCCCCGAAAACCGGCGAGTGCATCCACTGCACAGGCAACAGCATGTCCCGTCCCCAACTGCTCTTCCTGCATGGCGCAGCGAATATCCGTTGCGCCGCGAAAGGCTCCCTGTACCGCAGAGGCCTGATGGCCAATCACCAGCACAATTGGATCTGAGCCGGCTTCCCGTGCGGCAGCAACCGGCCAGGCAATCATGGGCAAGCCGGCAACCGGGTGCAGAACCTTGATCAAGCCGGACTTCATACGGGTACCTTTTCCGGCGGCGAGTATAACTGAGGCAAGTGATTCCATAGCGGTTGACTCCAGAGGTTAAAATCGGGAAAAATTTATTCTGGTACTTTATGCGATAGGTGATCAAGGCGTCAAGAGATTAGCACAGTCGATGCAGCAGCAATTTCTCTTTAGTCTTTACTTATCTGCCGGTTTGGCTATAGTGCGGTGTCGTAGTGTATTGACCACTTCAAAGGGTTACCGATGGCAATTGCCGATGATGTCATACTCCTTGACAAAAAATTGAGCGAACTTATTACCAGGTATGAGCAGTACTTTATCGGTCTGGAAAAGCGTGAACCGCTGCTGTTGCTTGGAGAGGTGGAGAAGCTGGTGCGGCGCTACACCGGCACACCGATCAACAATACCATGTACAAACATCGCTACACCATGCTGGTGGCGCGCCTTAATACCTATCGGGAACACTGGAACAGGATTCTGAAGCTGATGGAGGAGGGGCGCTACTCTCGGGATCGCTTTATCAGCGACCTGCATCTGCGCCAGAAAAGTGCCCCCGAGCCTCCTGCACACGCTGCTCGCCTTGCATCAACAGAGTCAGAACTTGACCGTATTGTCCTTGAACTCCGTGAAGCACGCAAGGCGTGCCATCTTCCGGCAGAAAAAATCACCCGTGACCTCGTTGCGTCCAGCATTGAAAAGCAGCGTCCGTCACTGGTTGCAAAGCTCGGCACCGAAAACTTCGTCTTCCGGGTCGTGATCGAAGATGGCAAGCCAAAATTGAAAGCCGGCCTGCGCAAGCATTGATGTCCACCACAAACGATTTCTCCTGGTTATCCCAGTCATTATGTCCTCTATTATCCCACAAATAATTGATTGCCGTGCCGCCCTCCGGAGCGGTCAGCGACGGGTCGTGGTACCGGGGCTGAAAGGTTCGTCTCCGGCCCTGTTTGTTGCCGAACTGCTGCGGAGCGGCCTTGAAGCTCCGGTGGTGATAACCGCAACCCAGGAAGCGGCAGAGGAATTGTGCCGGGAACTGACTTTTTTTTCGCGGGGAGACGTGTTTGCCGGACTCTTTCCTGCCTGGGATGCTGCGCCATTTTCAGCCTCTTCTTCGCACCCGGATGTAACCGGTGCCCGGCTTGACACCCTTTTCCGGCTGCAGAACGGCGTGCCACGGGTTGTCGTTGTGCCGGTGGCAGCAGCACTGCAGCGGGTGCTCCCGCGCAAGACCCTTGGCGACGCTTCCTGTTATCTGCTTGCCGGCGAAGAGTTTGATCGTGATGACCTGCTGGCGCGGCTGATCCGGATCGGCTACGCCAACGTACCATTGGTCGAGGATCGCGGCACCTTTGCCGTACGAGGGGGCATTCTCGATATTTTCCCGCCGAACCTGCCGACTCCGGTGCGCATTGAGTTTTTTGGCGATACGGCCGAGACCATGCGCGCTTTTGATCCGCTGACGCAACGCTCCCTGCAGCCGATTGAAGAGCTGGTGCTGCTCCCGTCGCGGGAACTGTTGCTGTCAGATGAGGTTTTGGCGGATATTGCGCCCCGCCTGAAACAGTGCTGCGATGATCTTGATATTCCGGCCAACCGCCGCCGTCTGATTCTGGAAGATTTGCACAATGCCGTATATTTTCAGGGGATCGATTTCCTCCAGCCGCTCCTTCATCCAGGCCTTGAAACGCTTTTTGACTACATTCCTGCAACAGCTCCGCTGATTCTGCTCGATCCGGAAGCGATCTGGTATGCCTGTCTCAGTTTCAGCGAAGAAATTGCAGCGGGTGTTGCCAGGGCAGCGGAAGCAGGGGTGGTACACGCTCCGGCGGGGGAGCTGTTCCTGTCGGGGGCAGAGCTGGAGGCTGTTTTTTTCACCCGCCCTGTCATTGAACTTCCCACTCTCGTTCTTGATGATTCCTCTGAAAGAACGACTATCGCAATTCCCTGCCATGACAACCGTGACCTGCGCGTAAGTGTTTCAAAGGAGAGCAGTCATGCCCTGGCCCCGCTGGCTGCAACCCTGCGGGAATGGCTTGACGAGGGGCAGCAGGTTGCTGTTGCGTGCCATCAGCAGCCGCAGGCCGAACGACTTAAGGATCTGCTGTCGCCGTATAAAATCCCCTGCTCCATCAGCGAAGCCGGGTTTGCGGATATTCTCCCCCCTCCCCTCGCTGTCGGAGGGAGTGAAACTCCTCCCCCCAGCGGGGGGAGGTTGGGAGGGGGGAGGGTCACCATCCTCATCGGCGACATTTCCCGTGGATTCCGCCTTCCAGAAGCAAAGCTGATCCTGATTGCCGAAGAAGAGCTGTTCGGCAAGCGGGTGAGACGGCGCGGCGTTTCCGAAGTGCGCAAGAAACAGCTGCTCGCTTCTCTGGCAGAGCTGAAGCCGGGCGATTATATGGTGCATATCGACCACGGCATCGCCCTGTACCGTGGGTTGCAGCACATCAGTGTCGGGAACAGTGGCGGTGACTTCCTGCTGCTGGAATATGCCGGATCAGACAAGCTGTTTCTTCCGGTAGACCGCCTCGGCCTCGTGCAGCGCTATGTCGGTCCGGAAGGGAGCCATCCGGCGCTTGACAAACTGGGGGGGGTCTCCTGGGAAAAGTCCAAGGGTAAGGCCCGCAAAAATATTGAGGAGCTTGCCGGAGAGTTGCTCGAAATTTATGCCCGACGCCAACTCTCCGAAGGGTTCGCTTTTTCCCCCCCGGATGAGATGTATCGTGAGTTCGAAGCATCCTTCGCCTGGGAGGAAACGCCCGATCAGCTCTCTGCGATTCAAGACGTACTGGCCGATATGCAGCATTCCAAGCCGATGGATCGCCTTGTCTGCGGCGATGTCGGCTACGGCAAGACTGAAGTCGCGCTGCGGGGTGCGTTCAAATCCGCGCTCGATGGCAAACAGGTCGGTATCCTTGTGCCGACAACCATTCTTGCCCAGCAGCATTATGAGACGTTCCGTGAGCGCCTTAAAGAGTATCCGGTTACGGTCGAGGTGCTCTCCCGCTTCCGCAGCCCCAAAGAGCAGAAGGACATTCTGGAGCGGCTAAAAAAAGGGAATATTGACATCATTATCGGCACCCACCGGCTGCTGCAGAAGGATGTCGCTTTCAAGGATCTCGGTCTGATGATCATCGATGAGGAGCAGCGCTTCGGAGTCAAGGACAAGGAGCGGCTCAAATCGTTCCGGGCGGTTGTTGATGTCATGACCCTTACCGCCACGCCGATTCCGCGTACGCTCTATATGTCGATGATGGGGATTCGTGACCTCTCGATTATCGATACCCCGCCGGTAGACCGTCTCGCGGTAAAAACCATTGTGTCGCGCTTTTCAGAAGAGTTAATCCGTGAAGCGGTACTGCGAGAGTTGCGGCGTGGCGGGCAGATTTTCTTTGTCCACAACCGCGTCCAGACGATCGGCAAACGGGCGGAGCTGCTGGCGCAGCTGGTGCCGGAGGCAAAAATAGCGGTTGGACATGGTCAGATGGGGGAGCATGAGCTGGAAAAAGTCATGCTTGGCTTCATGCATGGCGAAACCAACCTGCTCCTCTGTACCACTATCATTGAATCGGGTCTCGACATTCCCAACGCCAATACGTTGATCGTCGATCACGCTGATAAGTTTGGCCTGTCACAGTTGTACCAGCTGCGCGGCAGAGTGGGGCGCTCCACCCAGCGCGGCTACGCCTACCTGCTGATTCCGGGTGAGGCGGCGATCAGCTCCGATGCCCGTGAGCGACTCCGGGTGCTGCAGGAAATCTCCGAACTCGGCGCCGGTTTCCGCATTGCCACGCATGACATGGAGATACGCGGAGCGGGGGATATGCTCGGCAACCGTCAATCGGGAACGGTCACCGAAATCGGCTTTGAACTGTACAATCAGATGCTCGAAGAGACCATCTCCCGGATGCGGGGTGAAGAGTCGGTTGACCGGGTTGAGCCGGAAATCAGTCTCAAGGTGCCGGCCTTCATACCGGAGGCGTACGTCAAGGATGCCGGACAGCGACTGGTGATCTACAAGAAGCTGACCCAGGCGGAGAGCGAAGAGGATGTGCTTGATGTGCAGAACGAGGTGCTTGACCGGTTCGGAAAATATCCACTGGCAACTTCATATCTGTTTGAGATCATGAAGCTGCGGGTTCTGCTCAAAGCGCTGATTGTCCGCCAGATAGATTTCGACGGTAAGGCGGTGATCATCTCCTTCCACCCGCGCACCCCGGCCCATCCCGACACCATCATCGGCATGATGCGCAGCGAACCGAAAAAATACCAGTTTACACCTGATTACAAGCTGGTCTGCACATTGAAGGAGACGTCGTTCGAGGCTGTTCTTGAAATGGCGAAGAGCGTGCTGCAGCGGTTGCTGCCCGGTAATAAACCATGAAATTTACCCCTGCCAATCAGGCAATGTTCCGCTATCTTGCCGTTCTCACTGCTGCCTCCATGGCGGCAATGCAGGGTTACTCCATTCTGTTCAACAACTACGCTGTAGAGACAATCCACCTCGAAGGGATACATATCGGAATTATCCAGTCGGTGCGCGAGATCCCCGGTTTTTTCGCACTCACGGCGATCTACGTCATGATGGTTATTCGGGAGCATCGTCTGGCGGCTCTCTCCGTTGCTCTGCTCGGTATTGGTGTCGCTGTGACCGGTTTTTTTCCGACTTTTGGCGGTGTCGCCGTTACCACGGTGATAATGAGCGTCGGTTTTCACTATTATGAAACCGTTAATCAATCATTAACCCTCCAGTACTTCTCAATTCACCAATCCCCGTTGGTTATGGGGAAGCTGCGCAGCCTGGCGGCTATCGCCAGCATTGTCTCTGCGGCCATCATCTGGTGTATGGGCTTTTTTCTTGGCTATACCGCGATGCTTATGGTGGTTGGGACGGTCGTCTTTCTTGCAGGCATCTGGGCCTGTTTTCGCGATCCGAGCCATGCCGACATACCCCCACAAAAACTGCGGATGTTTCTGAAGAGGCGCTACTGGCTCTACTATATGTTGACCTTCATGTCCGGAGCACGGCGCCAGATCTACATGGTTTTTTCCATGTTCCTGATGGTGAAGGTATTTCATTTTTCCGTACAGACGATAACGGTGCTCTTTATTGTCAATAATACCATCAACTGGATCATAAATCCGATGATAGGGCGGGCCATTAACGCTTTTGGGGAACGTACCTTGTGTACAATCGAATACGCCGGAGTAATCATGGTCTTTTTGACGTATGCGTACGCATCGTCCAAATGGATGGTGGGGGGGATGTATATCCTTGACTATATTCTGTTCAATTTTGCCGTGGCAATCCGAACCTACTTCCAGAAGATTGCCGATCCGGAGGACATCGCTCCGACATCGGCAGTGGGATTCACCATCAATCATATTGCGGCGGTTTTTCTACCGGCACTTGGCGGCTATCTCTGGATGGTGAACTACCGTCTCCCTTTCTTCATGGGAGCTGCCATGGGGGTGGTCTCCCTGATTCTGGCCCAGTTCATCAGGGTGCCGTCACGTCATGGAGGAGGGGAAATACCGGCATAATGCCGATAGTATCACGCACGAATCAGATGAGAAGGAGAAGCTCTTTATAACATTGAATAACGTGATCCGGTTGTGCAGCGAGGATTTCGTCAGTGGCGTTTTCACCGGCGGTAATAATCATTACCCTGATGCCGGCATTTTTTGCAGCATTTACATCGTCCAGGCTGTCACCCACAAAAACGCCGGCATCCGGGCTTACTCCCAATTTTATGAGCGCACGATGTAACCCTTCAGGGCTCGGCTTCAAATTTTTGACATCGTAGCGGCTGAGGACGACATCAAAATAGTCTGCCAGACAAAACTTTGACAAAGCTGCTGCCAGGGTTTTCCCCCCCAGGTTACTGACAAGAGCGGTACGTATCCCTTTCGCCTTGATTGCAGCAAGAGATTCGAGTACATGCGGTCGCAGAGCCCACCGTGTCAGCGCATCCGCATCGTATCTGTCATAGATCGCACCAATCCTCTCACGAACCTGTTCCGGTGACAATCCGATTTCAGGCGCTGCCTGCATCGCTTCTGTCAACAGGGTCGAATATTTTCTGCTCACAATCCGCTCCGGTGAAAAACCCATCTGCCAGAGCATGTCCAGAGTCTCTTCTATCGCGGCAGAGAGCTGCCACTGAAAGTCGACCAGGGTTCCCTCAAAATCAAAAAGTATTGCATCAGCTGCCAGACTTTTTTCGTGTGTCATCGTGCCACTCCTTTCGTAGCGGTGTCTCATAAGTTGCCCACATTTGGCTTCATATCCGCCCGGAAAATCATTCAAAACTGGTATGTTAAGCACCTGAAACAGCCAAAATACGGCTAAATTTCCTTACACAACTGACAAATAGTATCATTACGTTAAAAATAATTTAAATAAAACAGCATGATATGAAGTGGCACAAAAATTGCTATTTAAGTAAATAAACGTTAATTATTTTTTGTCCATAACACGGTACAAATCGAATAAAAATGTATTATTTAGACCCTTATTGGGAGTATATTAACACAACGGGTGATGGTTTTTGGGACTATTTAACCGCTGAGGGCAAATTTGTAAAAGGAGTGCAGTACCATGGCAAGTTCATTGAAGCGTCATATAGGTAGAATTTTACTTGATGGCGGCTTTCTCTCTCAAAAAGTCCTTGATTCCGCTCTGAATGAGCAGAAGTATACCAAGGAGCTTTTGGGAGAGGTTCTCGTCAGGATGGGGACACTGAAGGCCGAAGATGTCGCCGCTCCACTGTTGATACAAAAGCACCTGGGAAACATTGATGATGCGGTTAAAATGGCAGCTGGTGAGCGGCAGTTGCTTGGCGCTTTACTTGTTCAGTCAGGGCATGTCAGTAACGAACAGCTTTTCAGTGTGATTGACGAACAAAAACGTACCGGGGAGAGGCTTGGCGAAGTATTTATTCGCCTTGGCATTCTGACAGAGCGACAGTTGAAGGCGTTGCTTGATTTTCAAACCAATCAGGAAGCAGCGCATGTTTCACCTCTCAGGCTTGGTGACATGCTGCTTGCGACCGGCCATATCACGTGCGAACAGTTGCAGTCTGCCCTTGCCCGGCAAGCTTCATCGCATAAAAAACTGGGCGAAGTGCTTGTAGAAGCCGGGTACGCTACTCCCAACCATGTTTCATATGGTGTCCGTTTACAAAAAATGCTGTTGAGCGCAGTGCTGGCCGCTATCATCTCCCTTGGCGTGAGCGCGCCAAGTTCTGCTGAATCTTCTCCAGAACCTGTAATCAAGACTTTAGTAAGCAAAGTGCTTAATGAATCAGGCGAATTTTCGCGACTTTCTGAAAAGGAAATGGAACTGTTCCGGCTTATAAACAGGTATCGTGAAAGTCAGGGACTCCCGGCAATTGAGAACTCTCGTTCTCTGAACAAAGTTGCGCGTATTCATGCGATCGATCTGGCAGAGAACTCTCCTGCTCAAGGACAGGACAGCCGTGGTCTTGATTGTTCCCTCCACAGTTGGTCGGACAAGGGGACATGGAAACAGGTTTGCTACACGAAAGACCACGTATACGCCGAAGGAATGTGGGACAAGCCTCGTGAGATAACCAATTTCACATATTCAGGTGATGGTTTTGAAAACGCTTACTCAACAGGAGAACAAGAAGTGACTCCTGCAAAAGTTCTGGAAGCCTGGAAAGCAAGCCCGAGTCATAATGCAGTTCTGGTAGAGTCCGGAGTCTGGAAGGGAGGTAACCATCTCGCTTTTGGTGTCGGCATCTATAAAAATCATGCTGTTATGTGGGTCGGAGCCATGGTTGATCCTCTTGGTCCAATGCAGACAAATATAGCGCTAGCGAAAAATTAGATTAGTTTTTTGGGTGGAAAGCTGTGAGTAAATAAGTTAAGCGTAACATCATTATGATGTGCATTTATCGTATAAAGGGCATAAAAAGCTGCATAAGTACAGGGGGAGGGTAATCCCGTGTCAGACGAAATCCGGTCACACCGCAAAAGAAAACATATTAGTCCTGAAAAAAGAGTTGCTGTCGCCGTACTTCTTTTTCTTGCACTCATGGCAGCGGGTTTCATTATCCGTGCTGTTCTTTTTCAGGATAAGGCTTATGTTTCAAAGGAAGCCCCAGTGCAGCTTGCCATGGCTCAAGTGGAGGAACCGGAAGATGCAAACAGCGAAATGTCCGGACGATACTATGGGCTTTGTGCGAAAAACAGCACTCATTCGATTGAAGATTTTCGTAAAACAGTAATTAAGGATCCCGTTTTGGCTGCCCATTTTTCAGAGTTTGACTGGTCGGCAGCAAAACTTGGCAATCAGCAAGAGGACGTATGGGCCTATGTTTCGTTCAGAAAAGATTCCATAATCAAAAGGACAACAAAACCGGTTAAGCTGCCTAAGGGGGATCAATACATAACTGATGGCGTCCGTATCGTTCGCACTTACTGTTGCAACGACTATAGTGCTGCCCCTGCTCCCAGAGTTGTTGGAATGGCCTCACCGGTTGCCACACCAGCGGAAAGGGTTGATGGCCCTCCACGTCGAGTTGCTAAAAGCGAACCTTCTCTGCCAAGTGTAACAGCGGCACTGCCTGAGTTTTTAGATAAGAAGCCCGATTATTTTGATCCGCCGCAGACCTTCCCTGGTCCATCCAGCTTTTCACACGGTGGGCCTACTTTTTCCGTAGTGCAACAATCCTATACTACTGCAACGATACCGAAAGAGAAGCCACCGATAGTAACACCGGAGCCTGGTTCATTCTATCTGATGGCTGCCGGACTGGCTGCGTTCAGCCTCTTCAGTCTATATTGCCGGAAACGAGTACAAGTTAGAAACGAGGCTTAACGAGTTTTCTATTGACCAGAAGTCCTGTCAGTTGCCCCGTAACCTGTTGATGGTTGCGGGGCTTTTCTATGGCGAAAGAGTGACAAATTCGAATCAATGAAAATCTAAAACAAACTCCTGACCATTCTTTATAACGGAAGGAGGGGTAAAAACGGCAAAACCGAACGTAAAACACTTCAATGGATCAATTCGTGGAGGCTGCCGGGACATTGTTTATTTGGAAGGGCCCTTGAAAGGTGAGCAGAAGAAGCAGGTGGAGGATCTTGCAGAGAAGGGGCGGTAACTTAAACTGCCGCCATCAATACCACCGCGTGCGCCGCTATTCCTTCGCCGGTGCCGCTGAAACCGAGGCCCTCCTCAGTGGTGGCTTTGACATTTACCTGGCTGACATCGGCATGCAGGACCGCTGCAATATTTTCCCGCATGGTCTGAATATGCGGCGCCATCTTCGGCCTTTGGGCAATGATGGTTGCATCGAGATTTCCGAGCCGGTATCCTCGTTGGGCGGCCAGTCCCATAACGTGCGCCAGCAGTTTCAGGCTGTCCGCTCCTTTGTATGCCTGATCGGTATCGGGGAAATGCCTGCCGATATCACCTTCACCGATCGCCCCCAGAATGCCGTCAGCAATGGCGTGGAGCAACACGTCGGCATCCGAATGCCCGAGCAGCCCCTTTTCCCACGGGATGTCAACCCCGCCGATAATGAGCTTTCTCCCCTCCACCAGACGGTGAACATCGTAACCGTGACCTATGCGCATTTTATATATCCTCTCATAGCGTTTTCCTGCCGACGGATTTTTCTGACTTCACACAAACGGCGTATTTCAGGTAGCGTCCTTCCGGGAACGTAACCGGATAGGGGAAGTCTTCCGGTTGTCCAAGCAGGGAGATCACCCGCAGGTCGCACCGGGCCTGAAGTGCTCCCCGGCGCAACTCTTTAAGGTAGTCGGCGACATCAATCTTCTGGTGGTTTGATGATGCGATAATCAGCCCGTTACCGGTCAGCAGCGGCAGAGCGGCAGCCACCAGGTCTGATGTGCCGCCGCGGGTGGTAAAGCGGCTCTGTGCCGTTGTTGAAAAAGAGGGGGGGTCCATCAGGATCACGTCGAAACGCTTTCCGCTCTGTGCCAGTTTACCCAGGGTTGCGAGGCAGTCGCCGACGATGAATTCATGCTGTTTGAGGTTGAGGCGGTTCGCGGAAAAATTGTCACGAGCCCAGTTATTGTAGCCGGGTGAGGCATCGACGCTTGTCACCTGCTCAGCGCCTGCGACTGCCGCAGCCACCGAAAAAGCTCCGGTGTAGGAGAACAGGTTGAGCACACGTTTCCCTTTCACCCGCCCCATCAGGTCTCTCCGATTGCGGCGCTGGTCGAGGAACAGTCCGGTGTTCAGCCCCTGCTCAAGACTCACCAGAAACGTGAGACCGTTCTCAAGTACTTCCAGACGCGGCGCAGCGGCGGTTCCGGCGAGCAGGCGTCCGTAGCTTTTGCTGTCACTGACCGCTTCAAGCTCGCGCGTCTTCTGTGGCCGGCTTTTTTCATACATACCGCGCGGGGAGAGCAGCTCCTGCAAAACCTGGGTAATCAGTTTCAGGTGCGGTCGCCAGGCGGGACTGTAAAGCTGCAGCATCAGGTAGTCAGCATAGCGGTCAACAGTCAGGCCCGGGAGGCCATCCCCCTCGGCGTTGACGATGCGGTAGGCGGTGGAATCGCTCAAGGCGGCATGGCTGCGGCGCAGCTCAATGGCGCTCCGTAGCTTTCCGGTCAGCCAGAAACGATCAAACTGAATCCGTGCAGGATCGAGCACCCGTGCAATTATCCGATCGTCGGGGTCAAGCAGGGCCGTGGCGAGAAAACGGCCCTGACTGTCACACAGTTGTACGGTCTGCCCGGAAATGCCGGTCGGCCATTTTCGGGTGTAGGCGTCAGCGACGACCCATGGGTGCCCCAACTCAAGCATTCTGGAGGTTTCAGGGCCGACAATACGCGCCGCTTCCTTCGCTATCACAGGGATCTCCGGAGTTCTATTTTGCAAATCTGCCGCCGCAATCTTCCTGCCCACCGCGAATCTTCTCAACAGCGTGACCGATCGTCGCCCAGACCGCTTCAAGATTTTCCAGTGCACCTTTCGGGCTGCCGGGAAGATTTATGATGAGCGACCGGTTGCGAATCCCGGCAACGGCGCGGGAGAGGGGAGCCATGATGGTCTTTTCAAGACTCCTGATGCGCATCAGTTCGCCAAGCCCCGGAATAACCCGCTCCACTACCTGCAGTGTCGCTTCAGGGGTGATGTCACGCGGAGAAACCCCGGTGCCGCCGGTCGTCAGGATCAGATCGGAAGCATCGGTATCGGCCCATTCCGTCAGTACTTCAACTATTTCGGCGAACTCATCGGCAATAATACGCGCGTGAATTGTCGTTACGCCCCGTTCTTTCAGCCAGGCGGCCAGAGCCGGGCCGCTTTCGTCAACTCGTTCGCCCCGCGACCCTTTGTCGCTTAACGTCAGTATCGCTGCTCTCATCTCAGTTCCTCCCGTAACGGTGTACCTGGTTCGATCGCCGATATTACTGCACATTGCACTGAATTTGCTACCATAATAGCTCCCGTTCGGATGAAAATTCTCTCTCTCTGCCAGTAAGTGGATCTGTGAAGCGCAGTTCTTTGGCGACAAGTTGGAGCGGAGTCGTGAAGTCGTCTTCACGCTCGTCCTGAAGCTCAGGATAGTAGCGATCGTTCAGTATCCCGAAGCCGAGGCCGCTCATATGAATACGCAGCTGATGGGTCTTTCCTGTCAGCGGGTGCAGGATAAAACGGGCCTGAGTTCCCTTGATCCCGTTCAGATGGATGAGGGAGCGGGCATTGACGGTGCCGGTTGCTGTCTGCATTCGGAACCATGGCACACCACGCTCAATCCGGTTCTCAACGTTCCAGGAGTTTTTACTCTGCTCCGGTACACAGAGCGAAAGCGCCAGATAGGTTTTTTTGACAAGACCATTCATAAACAGTGTGCCGTAGCGTCCTCTGCTGCTTTTGTTAACGGAAAAAAGCACCAGCCCGGCTGTCTCGCGATCGATGCGGTGGAGCGGTGCCAGATTTTCGATGCCGGTACTGCGGCGCAAACGGTTCAGCAGGCATTCGTCAACATATTTTCCTCCAGGGGTGACAGGAAGGAAATGCGGTTTACAGGCGACCAGAATATGGTCATCCAGGCAAAGGATTTTTTCACTGAAAGGGATAAGCGGCTCTGCGCTTACTTCGCGGAAATAAAAAATTCGAGCCAAGGGTGCGTATTCACTCTGTAGTGTTATTCTGTGCCCTTGTTCGTCAAGAACGTTGCCTTTCGATATCCGTGTTTCCCAAGTCTCACGGGGGATGGCAGGAAATTTTATGCACAGGAAAGTAAGTATCGAAGGGTAGGGCATTGCAGCTTTCGGCATGGTGACGATGGAAGGGTACTTTGAAATTCCCATGGATTACACGCTGTGCTGCTGCTGAATAAGATTATATGGCGCTACCATGCTGATGTCCATGCGGTAGGGGTCCTTCTCACTATTGGTAAGCAGTTTTACGCTCCCGCCCATAACCATCAGCACTTACAGTTTTGCAGGCTGTCCGGTAGACGAAATAACACTACTCCATAAGCGACCGGTTGGATCAATCTTCTTCCGACTGCTCGTTGCAAGTTTGATCGGTACATGAACAAATTGGTGGTTCCAAAATCCCACTACCATGTTAGTGCGCCCCGCCATCCCGGCATGAACAGCGTTGTGGCCAAGTGACAAGCAGAAAGTAGTATCATGCGGATTCGCCGGCTGGCTTCGGATTGTATAGCTCGGGTCAATATATTTCAGAGTCATTTCGACACCGATTTCTGAAAAATGAGCAATAATTTTCTCTTTAAGTAAAACCCCGATATCGGAAAGTTTTTTATTCCCGGAGGGGTCAACCTGGTTTGAAGCCGTCATTAGCTCTTGTCCGGCACCTTCAGCAACAACAATTACCGCATGGCCTCGTTGCCGGATTCTCTTTTCAAGATCAGCGAGTAATCCGGGCAATGTAAAAGGTGCTTCCGGAATCAGGCAATAATTAACCTGACAGTCAGCCATCGCCGTATAAGCGGCAATAAAACCTGAATCTCGCCCCATCAACTTAACAAGGCCAATCCCGTTGCGAGCTCCGATTGCTTCAGTATGTGCAGCATAGGTGGATCTTCGTGCTTCTGACACAGCTGTTTCAAAGCCGAATGTGGTTTGCAGGTAGGATATGTCATTGTCGATGGTTTTCGGAATGCCGATGACACTGATTGATTTGCCTTGTCGGTCAATTTCTTCCGCAATTTTAGCCGCACCCCTCAGCGTCCCGTCACCGCCGATGGTAAACAGAATGCCAATTCCGAGCTCTGAAAGTGTTGATACCATTTCCGCGGGATCTTGATGGCCTCGTGATGAGCCAAGTATGGTCCCGCCTGATTCTCCTATGCGGCTGACAAGTTCTGTTGTCAGCTTGAGAGGTTCATGACCGTATTGACTGACGAGGCCTTCATAGCCATAACGGAAACCATAGATATTCTGAACACCGTAATGATGGTGCAGGCTCATTACAATGGCGCGGATTACGTCATTTGTTCCTGGACAAAGCCCGCCACAGGTAACGATTCCACAGGAAATTGAGGATGGATCAAAGAAGATTTTCTGTCGAGGCCCTGCAACTTCAAATGATAACGGTTCGACATTGTTGACAACACGCTGTTGAATTTCGTCCAAACTTGAGTGATAGAGAAGACGCTCGTAGCTATCACAGAAACAGAGACTCTGCATCGGTGACGGATAGAGGTTCTCGCCAAGGCATTCGGCTTCGAAATCTTTCATGGTTAAGTGCTTGCTGGACATAGATATCCTTTTTGAGTGGTGGCTCCGTTTATTTTAAATCATGCGGTGCGGGCGGTAAAGAAACAATGGTGGTGAAGTGCTGGTAGGCACCTCTGTCAGGAACAGTTTTTTTCTGTCCGCGCAATACTACTGCCACTCGGAACCCTTCCGAAACAGATTGCTTTTGAGACTATACCGTAGATTTTGCGGAGTACAACGAACAACATGGTAATTCCAATTCTAAATCAAGGCACTCTCTTCGCTGGCTCGTCTTCGGTTCCTCAAAAAACTGGTTGAATGCCTTCGTCGCCTCAATCTACGCCACCTTGCTATCACTCTTGATTTAGAGTAAGGACTCAAGAGTTTGCCCCATTGGCGATAATAGCTAGAACCCATTCCGTCAGCAAAACAAGTTGTTTCAGGGGGATTCGCTCCGCTGTCGTATGGACCTTCTCATAACCGCAACTGAGTACCACGGTCGGTAAGCCCCGGCTATTGAAATAATTGGCATCAGAACCGCCACCGGTAGATTTAAAGTGGACTGGCACCCCGATATCTGCTGCTGCTCGTGCCGCACGGCAGACCGGTTCGCTGTCTTCTCGCAGTTGGTATGCCTGATAGGAGGTCACGGCCTGGATGGTCACCGAACCCCCATATTCTACTGCAGCGGATTGCATAACATCTGACAATGCTGCCATATGGGACTGGACTTTTGCCGGAACCAGTGATCGAACTTCACCTTGCAGCTCACATCTGTCTTGCACGATATTGGTCGGGCCGATAGCAGAGATACTGCCAATATTGGCAGTTGTTTCTGCGTCAACTCGCAGCAACCCCATCCTGCTGATGGCCGTTGCCGCGATCTGTATCGCGGAAATTCCTTGCTCCGGGGCAAATCCGGCGTGTGCGCTCAGACCATGAAACACAGCTGTAAATTTAATATGCTCCGGTGCTTGAAGAACAATTTCTCCTACATGCCCGCCAGCGTCCAGAACAAAACCTATCCGTGAGGTGACCTGTGCTGTATCAAAATGTTTGGAGCCAACCAGAGACAACTCTTCTGCGACGGTTAGCACCAGCTCAATGGTTGGGTGAGCTTTCCCACTTTGCTTCAGTACCGTGAATCCCTCCAGCAGAGCTGCCAAACCTGAAGCATCGTCAGCTCCGAGTACAGTAGAGCCATCACTTACAATGTAATCCCCTTCAATACGGGGCTTGACGTTCACACCGGGCACAACCCGATCCATATGACAGGAGAAGAGCAACACCTCGCCAACCGAGGTGCCTTCCAGGCGAGCATAAAGGTTTCCGGCGCTACCACCAATTTTCTTTCCAGTGTCATCCTCTGCAACAACGAAACCGAGTGATGTAAGCTTCTCCGTAAGCCGGTCTGCCATCAGCCGTTCACAGGTTGGTTCGGAATCTATGGCACATAGTTCCATAAAGGTTGTGAAGAGTCTATTGTGGTCGATCATATCATCCTCTCAAACATTTTCTGTCATTTTGTGGACGACCTTATCGGCAATCAAATCGCCAACCGCTGCAACGTATGCCTGGAAATGGTGTGATTTCATGTGCTGTTCAAGACAGGTCAGGTTCTGCCAGTTCTCATAGAACACAAAGATAGCAGGATTTTCATTGTCCTGATGGAGCCGGTATTCTATGCAGCCCTCCTCCTGACGAGTTGGTGCCAGCATTTTGATGAGTTCCGCTTTTACAGTTTCGATGGCGTCGCTTTTTGCAGTTACCTTTGCCACTACGGTTACGGTTGACATAGTTATCCTCTTTTCTCATGGGCTTTTTGCCCGTGCACTCGTTCATACGCCTTACAGAATGGACAGAAGTCCTGCTCGACGTTCTTCACAAAGTCAAAGACCATGCCCTTCTGGTGATGACGGGCATGGAGGCAGACCGGGCAGCATTCACATACTTTTGCCAGGGTTCTATCAAGGGTTGAAGGTTCATAGCTGTCCATATTTTTATCCTATCCTCACCGACTGCATTGATAAGGAACCAAGTACGACCTGATCTGCAAAAATGGAAACCGGGTCTTCGCGCGTCCGGAGCGCCAGTGCATAGAGAAGCGGAAGATAGTGTTCGTTGGTGGGAATTGACAGCCGTGCCGCCTCGCCCAGTGACCGGTAATCGGTCAGGCGATCTGTTTCACCAGCAATGATGAGTCCTGTTGCCAGCGCATTAAACTCTAGTGCCCATGGATAGGGGGTATTGTCATGCCAGCGGATGAGACCGAGGTTATGCACGATGTTGCCACTGCCGATGACCAATACCCCCTCATCACGAAGCGGAAGCAACTGTTTCGCCATTGTTACCTGTTCATGGGGAGACTTCTTTCTGTCGAGTGACAATTGTATTACCGGGATGTCTGCTTCGGGATACATACGGCGGAGCAGTGACCAGGTGCCGTGATCCAACCCCCACGATTCGTCTCGTTTCACCTCGGAAGAACCGAGCAGCTCCACAACACGATTTGCCAACTCCGGAGCGCCCGGCGCAGGATACTGGATTTGAAAGAGTTCCTCCGGGAAACCGTAGAAATCGTGTATCGTCTTCGGTGACTTCATGGCGGTAACTTTGGTGCCATCAGTCTCCCAATGAGCAGAAACACAGAGAATTGCCTGCGGTCGGGGAGTAGTCACAGCAATTTCCCGCCATGCTGCGGTAAATGTGGTTTCCTCAATGGCGTTCATCGGGTTGCCATGACCGATGAACAGAACCGGCATACACTGCTCTGAAATCATGACGCAGTTCCGGCCATAGCAATTACTTTCATAAATCACTCCTCTGTTTGGCGATTTCTTTAACATTCTCATTCATACAGACATCCCGGGAGATGCACGACCACTCAGAATCATGCCTGATATCCGACGACTGGCTGATATGATCCTGCCATGACCACTCACTTTAATGCGCTCCTCCTATTGGAGAGGCCGTCCCATGAGTGGTTTGAGGAATTTTTCAAAGGTTGCCAGCTGTTTTGCGGAGAGCAGAGCGACGTCACCTTCGTTATCCAGCAAAAAGGTGCCGACACCGATGACAGTCCGTGCCAGAAAACCGGTGCCTTTGACAGCTCGTTCAATTTCATCCCTTTGCTTGCTTAACAAGTTGCGCAGCTTTTTCAGATCAATTTCCATGGTATCACTCCAGTCACAGTTTACCCAGCTTGTTTTCGAGCCTTGCGATGACTTCGGCAACAGTTCCCTCAATATCATCCCCTCGAACGGTAAAATAGAGAAACTGCCCCGTATGGTAAGACCAGTACACGTCTTCGACCGGTAGCGGTTCCAGGATGAACGCAATTTTTTCATAAGTGATAAATGGATCGCCGTCTGGCCACTTTCTGTCGAGCCGTGCCTGCTGGGCATCCGTCAAGGGTATCCTGTAGGTAATCGAATAGATTTCAGCTTTCATTATGGAGTCGGTTTCTCAAGGTCGATTTCTGTGGAGATTTTATTTCCGTTAATTCTACTGTCATTACCGTATTTGGGCTCCTGTAATCACTGATCGTAAATAATAACTGCACTCTTCGACAGCCAACAATCCGCATTACACCACGATCTTCGGCAGTTGTTTCGCATACGGCAGATACCGTTCCACATTCTTCCTGATTATTTCGAGTAGTTCACCAGCAAACCCGGTTTCCTCACCGGGCAGCAGGCCTGACAAATTGACTGTATCCATGGCTTTGATAAGTTTTTCAGACATTGTTGTGAGCGTCTTGGCAACCAGCCGTTTCTGCAGGCCGCATCGTTTACACATCTCTGCCAGTTCCCATGGCGAAATATCCTCTGGAGCAAAGGCATCGCCGATTGCCATGGAAAAATCACGGTCATATTCGGCGGCGTACATGTCGAGATTGAGTAAATCATAGGCAGGTGCCATATCGATGCCTCCCGGTCCGACGAAGAAAGAGATGTTTTTACCATGGGCATCACTATTGCCGATCAGGAGCTGGAACAGAACCCAATTAAGCATATCCCGCATGGCGGCAGCAGGAACCCGGCATAGCCGGCAGGAGGCGAAGAGGTCTGGCAGGTTGGCTCCCGATCTGATTACGGCGGCATCTCCACCCTTGCCAAAGGGACGCTCGTATTTGTAGGTCGGCGGCAGATCCAGCATCTGACAGCCGTCGATCAGGTGCCGGCGGACAACAGTATCACCGGTCAACTCACGGTCGAAGCGTCGTACTACCAGCACCGGCTCATCAAAACGGGCAAGGGAAACCTCTGCAACCGGCAGCTTCATACCCTTTGCCAGCTGCATACATATAAATTCGTTGATCACCAGGTGCAAGGCGCGGGCAGTACCGAACTTCAAGATATGAGTCGAGGCCAGTTCCCCTTCGCCGAACCCCATATGTCCATCCGCCCGGATGAACAGCGGCAGTTTATCTTGTACGCCTGCGACCGAGAGTCGCGGTTTACCGTCCCATACCGCTATCGACACGATCTGGCGCTGACTGATGCGCGCAGCAAGCTCGTCGGACATCACCAGCCTGAAGCTTGTCAGCAGTCCATCCCCCCGCTCATCTCCCATCCTGAACGTCAATGCCCCTGTCGTCTCCGCTCCGATGGCAGCAATCAGGCCGAAAACATTTGATCGCGAGATGTGGCTGGAGACTGAAAGCTCTTCCAGCCATCTTCCCTCCGGAAGCAGATTGGCAAGAAACCGTCTTACCGATTCGGAGGCACATTCGCCCGGTTTCAGATGTGGTGAGACGGGGAAACCTCCCCCTTCAAGCCACGACGGAGCATACACCAGACCAAATTGTTCGCTCTTCTCTTCAAGGAGGATCTTCCCGAGATGTCTGTGATTGAGATCTATCGTGAGATACATAGACATTATCGCTCCCGGGCCTCGAGATTGATTGTGATCCCCAGCATAGAGCAGGCCGTCAGAATGCTACTCAACTTCACGTCACCACCAGCGGTTTCCAGCTTGCTCATGGTACCGACGGCAACACCGCAAAAGGCGGCAGCTTCATGAATGGTCATGCCGGCCTGAGTCCGCCTGGCGCGAACAAATTTTCCCAGCATCGCGGCATCAAGCAGCTGTTGCGGCTCCGGGACAGGAAGTGGGATTACGGTTTTTGACATAGCGTGCCCCTCACCATGAATAAATATCATCTAGGCGATATTATTTCAGATAAAAAGAAAGGAGACAACTAAAATATTGTTGTAATGATATTTAAGATGGTATGGTGGGTGAGCTTGATATAAATAACGCTTAAGTAATATTTATGCGCTAATAGCAGTCACTAACTCGGGAGCATCAGCTCGTGCTTGTCCGAGGCTGGCGGGGCTTGTGCGGGAGCTGCCAGCGCATAGAAATCTCAGAAAGTTATCGAGCGCTTACACAGGTATAGGCCACCGTTCCCAAATATGGTCTTTTACTGCACCGCCAACGACCGCACAATATCTCCGACAAGCTAAAAGTCAAGAATCCTAATCTTCAAGATGCACGTCTAGACAGCCTGCCGTTGGTCCCCTTTCGTTTCCAAGCCATACCCTCACTATAGACTCCATGCCGTTTGCACTTACACTGTCCTGTGCCTAAAGCTGCTCCGAGCAAGGATAAATGGTTTTCTCCGAATAGGGTCGTATCTTAACTCCCTTGCACAGCTATATAACGTCAGGTTTTGATTCATATAGGCACAATAAATATTTGTCAACTAGCTTGATATGTGCTATAAAATACCCATTATATAATTTAGTGGGTATTATATGGCTCGTAACTCATTAGGAAAAGAGGGCCTCACCCTTTCTGCGTACCAAGCGATTAAGGTGTTGGGCAATAACATCCAGACCGCCCGGAAGCGTCGAGGTTGGACGTTAGAGGAGATGGCCGGCAGCATGCTGGTTACCAGAAAAACCCTTTCACGCCTGGAATCCGGTGACCCGGCGGTCGGGCTGTCGGTGTTAGCCGCAGCTCTCCATGTACTCGGAGTTGTGAATGACTTGCAGAGTGTCGCCGCTCCTGAAGACGATACCGTAGGATTATTTTCAGAAAAGCAACGCCTGCCGCAAAGGGTCAGAAAAAAACTACACCATAAAGGCGAACTGGATTTCTAGCCATGCCTCGTGAACAAAAAGCATATGTATTCATCTACCTCCCCGGCCAGACTGTTGCCGTCCCTGCCGGAATTTTCACCCACTATCCCGATGATGGCATCGGTCGTTTTGCCTACGGCCTTCGCTACCTGGAACGCTTCGATGCTCTGGCAGTGGATCCTGTTTCACTGCAACTGGGAGCCGTTTTCAAAGATGCAGCTACAAACGGCGGTCTGTATGGTGCCTTCCGGGACGCTTCTCCCGATTATTGGGGTCGCCTGGTTATTGCCGCTGAACTGAAGGCTCCTCCTGAATCATTGGGAGAGATGGACTTCCTGCTGCATGGCAATGCTTCCCGAGTCGGTTGTCTTGATTTCCGTGTTTCACTGGAACAGGGAGAGCCTGAAACAAGACCGCCCTCGTTTCAGTCGTTAGCGGAGATTTTGGAAGCGGCCAGGCAGCTGCAACATGGTGAACCGGTCAGGCACGACCTTCTTCAACTGCTCGAACAGGGAACCAGTATCGGCGGCGCCAGGCCAAAATGTACTGTGGAACGGGATAATGCACTCTGGATCGCAAAATTTCCGGCTCGTGGTGATTCTGTCAACTTTCCCCGGATAGAATATGCAACTATGCTGTTGGCGCAAGCATGCGGGATAACGATTCCGGAGATTCGCATCATTTCCGTTGGTGATAAAGATGTGCTGTTAGTAAAACGCTTTGACCGTTTAAAAACAGCCTCGGGCTATCAACGCTTTGGTTTTTTGAGCGCCCTGTCACTGATGGAGTGGGATGAACGTGATCGGACCCAATGGAGTTACCCTGCATTGGCCGATAAGATGCGGGCCACAGTGCTGGCGCAGTCGGCAGATCTTAAAGAACTATTCCGTCGCATGGTTTTTAATGTCCTCTGCAGGAATACTGACGACCATCCACGCAATCATGGCTTTCTTTGGGGTGTGAAAGGGTTTGCATTATCTCCCGCATACGACATTGTTCCGACACCGGCACGACGTGGTGTTGGCACCGACTTTTCGCTCGCTATGTCTCTGGGTGATCGGGGGAGAGAAGCGACGCTTGCTAATGCAATAAGCCTATCAGCACGCTTTGGCTTGTCACAAAAAGAGGCACAATTTACCATTGAGGAAATAAAGTTACACGTTGCAACGTGGGAGGAACAGTTTACGTCACAAGCGGTTTCGTCTGTTGACATTGAAGCAATTCGGGCCTGTTTTTTGGGAGCCGGGACTGTAATCTGAAGCTGTGTCATTTCAATCATCGAACGTTGACTGACAAAATCCGCCAGGTTTTCTGGGCAGGGGTGAGTGAGACATGTTTCTTCAGATAATCAAAGCATTTACGGCGCACATCGTGCCGATCTTCCGCAAGCTCGGCAATCAAAATGCGATCAGCGTCTCAGGTTTGGCCGCCTCCAATAAATCCACCAGCGGATCTGCCGTTTTTTTCTTCTTTACCATAATGACCTCACAGATGAAACTGGACGACCTGGTCCAGGAGCGGCAACTTCCTCACCTTGAAATCTGCTGTATAGCGGTCATTGCCGGGACGTTCGATTTCCACCAGACCAAAGTACCGGGCAAACCGATTCAGACAGCGCGATGAATAACTGGTCCGCACCACTTTCTCGGGCGAATAGTAGCTGCCGACCGGCTGTACCTGCGGAAGCAGATTGGGGAAAGCCCGCATGAAATTGTCTTCATAGAAGATACTGCTCCGCCACTTACCGCCATATCTGGACATCAGATAGAGGCTGAACAGAAACGACTGCTGCATGAAGGGAATTTCTCCCAGATGATCCTGATAGGCCCAGTTGTATTCACTGACAAAAGCCCGGAACAAGCGCGAGTAGATGCCCGATTGCCCCTGTTCAGCCAGCAGTTTCCGGCACTCCCTGCTGAGGATAAATTTCCCCTTGTATTTTCTGATCAATCCGGCCAGTTCGGCAACCAGGCGGGTTGTATGCATTATCCTGAATTCCGGTTCTGTTCTCAACTCGCCAACCTCGATTATTCTCCGGTATTCCTCTTCACTAAAGTAACTTTGGGCTGATTCCCGGCAGAAGTTACGCGGCAGGTTGCCGGTGGCGGTTGCCTTCAGGCCGTCATCGCCGATAGCGGCTGCCAACAGGTTGAACAGGGACAGAATCGGGGCTTGCAGGTTACTGTCGAGGCTGGACGGGAAGATAATCAGGTGGGGTGTGTCAAACGGGAAGTGCAGAAACCGGTGCATCTGTTCGGGAGACAGGCCGTGGAAATCGTCGCTGGGTGCTTGATTACGTTGCTGGTTGTGCTGACGCAGAAAGGCGTTGGCCTCATCCAGCGAACCGAAGCTCTTGCCCTTGAGTAATTCCTTCAGTTCGTCCATGACCGGCCCCATGACGCGCTGGTGTTCACTTTCGTCATGTTTGTCGGCGCAGCATTTCTTGTATTTGAGCCCGCTGCCGCAGGGGCAGGGATCATTTCTGCCTGGTTTCATGATTGTCCTGTTTGTCCTGTTTTTGTCCAGTTTTATCATAAGCCATTTTAGCCCTTTACAAGCCCATTTGGCGCATTTGGCGTATTTATGGCCTAATCACAAACCAACTCTTATCCATTCTCTGATGGCGCATTTGGCGCAATTATGGCGCGATTCCGTTTAAGCTTGTATTGTGAGCCTCGGCCTTTACCTTCTAGCTCGACTATCCCTATTTGAACGAGTTCATTGAGATCCCGAGTAGCTGTTCGTTGTGGACAACCAACAGCATGCTGATATTCTGCATTGGTAATAAGACCATGAGTCTTAATATAGTTAACCGCCTTTATCTTCCGCTCATTCAGGTTAAGCCTGGCAAGGCGTTCAGGAGTCAGCCAGTCACGCCAGACCGTTGTGGTGAATTCGCCGCCACGTTGTATAAAATCCGGTTCCGGTAGGTCATGGGAAAGGCTTTCGCGAATCATCATCAGGGTGCCTGTGCCATATTTCTCGATATAGCGAGCGAGAAAAAGCGCTTCGCAGATTCGGGTATTACGGGCAATATACCTGGGGTGACAAGCTTTGCCAAATTAAGACCTCACATGCCGTCAAATACGATTTCACCGGTAACATGGCTTTTCAGCTGCCCAATCTTTTCCAGATTACGCAGGTTTTCCAAGGTAATGTTCATCACCTATCAGAAAGAGTTTCGGCTCGCTCATGATGCGCGCTGCAAACTGTTCACCGACCGCCAGCTTGGCAGTAAACTGTTCGTAAGGCATAACTACCGGGTTGATTTCCCTCCCCAGCCTCTGACGCATATTCGCTAGTGCCACCACAACGTCAGTAAAGGATACCGTCCCGACGACACAGACATCCACATCGCTGGTCGCCCGTTCTTCCCCCTTGGCTACGGATCCGAAAATGAATGCTGCGGTAATGCCCGTAGACAACGGCTGCAAGGCTGAACGTATGATATCCGCCAGACCGCTCGTTTTGCGGAAGATGCCGGACAGTTCATGAAAGATGGGGCAGTCCTGTTCGGCATGGTAGCGGACCTGATTACCCAAGGCCTGTCGGGACAGCAATCCGGCATCGGTAAGGAGTTTGAGCTCACGGTGCAGCGATCCGGCCGGTACACCGGTCAGACGGGATATCTCCCGGACATGGAAATCCTCTTCAGAACGCAACAGCAAAAGAGCCAATATGCGTCGCCGGTAATCGCTGAAAAGGGTTTCGGCAAGACCTGTCGACTTACTCTGTCCTTTGTTTATCGCTGTTCTCTCCATGAGTGCGTTTGTAATCTAAATGAGAACGGATTGCAACTCATTTTCCATAGCAAACGACTCGTTTGTCCAAATTGGTTTTCAGTATATTGCAGCACTCAAATTTGGATTAAGCAGCGAAAATAACGGAATGTGTTGTCATTGCTGATCGATATGGCTGGTACTGCAGGTATTTGATGGTCAACTGGATAGGGAAGTGCTCTCTGGCGGCAATTTCTCAAAATGTGCTCCATATGTGCTCCGCAGCAAAACAAAAGGGACTAATCCATATCGAAGAAACGCCAACTTTAGCTGAGATGATTGCGTCATTTGATCCGGATCGTCACGGCGGGGAGGTTTTGGTCACGGTGCCTGTTGGAGTTGAGGAAGGTTGAGTATGTGGTACGTGCAGATTTTGCACGAACCACTTGATTTTATCGGCCTGCGGCAGTATGTGCATATTTTGCACGAACTGAAATTTCCGGGCTGCGGCGGTTGTTGCAAATTTTGCAATAACTGAAACCAGGTCAACTGTTGCAAATTTTGCAACAGTTCAAATCGCAACCGAGTGCGGCAAATATTCTTGAATTATCTCTTCTACAAGGTCAGCCTGTAGTAGATCGCGCCTCCGCTTTAAAGCGTCCCTGTTATCCAGAGTGGCAATCCAACGCTTGATTTTTACAAACGCATCGGGAGCAACAGTATTCATTCTCGCCATTCGACCAGTAACCGACACAATCATTTCTGACGTTTTTGGGCGGTCCAGCATCACTCCGGATCTTTCTGCTTCTACGGCAAATAACTCGTTTTCGTTATCAGTCAGCCTAACCGGATGCGGGTCGCCGCTCTTAGCCGATCTCCGCACGATATCTACTTCAAAGCCCTTGCTGTTGACGGCGGTATAGTGCTGGTCTTCTCTGCGTTCAAAAGTACGATCTACTTTTTTGAGCAACTCAAGAAACGTGGAGTCCAGTTCATCCATCTGTGCGGTAAAGCCCAATCTTTTCCGAATATCCCACAACAAGTCAACGTCCATAGTCATCATTGCATCGGTTGATGTGATTCTGACACCGGCGGCAGCTTCGTAAGCATAGAGAGAATAAGTGCCGATGACCGTAAAATACTCGGACAAGCCAACTTCTTCAATCTTATTGAGAATCTCAATTAACAGATCCGGAGCCCGACCAACGCGCAAAGCCTTATTCATGCGCTGGTGCCGGGTTATTTCGGCACGGAGGTCTCTAACCCTTTCCTGAGACCGTTCTTTTCGAGCGATAAAATCGGCATAAATGCCTTCGGTTTTCTCTGATCGTGGCCCGAGACTCGTTTGAGCTGATCTGGTAGAAGTCCGAATTAAGTAGTCAGTTCCATTCTGTTCTCTCCAAATCATGCCGCCCCTGACTTCTTTGGCGGATTTACGTGCGGATTCAAGCGCAGTAAAGACAGATTTCGCGTCGATATATTGGCGGAGTTCGTCACCGCTCATCTCGACGATATTGTTTTTCAATGTATTTTTCATATTTCGCATATTACTTTGAAAACATAGCAATAACAAGTATTATTGGAGTGGTTTAGCTTTAACGCAAAGAACATTATGCAAAATATGCATATTGTTCACTTTACTTTAAATCGTTCCTGGCCGACAGTAAAGCGGAGCAGGACAATACAATACTCGCTATCAAACAGACCCGGCCAGCAATTGCCAATAGGTTAAAGAACTGTTGAACAGGCAAATATTAGCAAGATCGAGGTGGGGCTAATTCATCAAATCATTTCACCCCTAGCAAGCTTTAAAAGTATGACATTAGCATGACACGTAGCAAAATATAGAAAAGGCACCTACAATAAAACATTGTAAGTACCTTTATTTATTGGCGTCCCCGAGTCGATTCGAACGACCGGCCCCTTCCTTAGGAGTAACAAAATTCGAGGTTTCTGCACGTTTCAAAATCTTTCCTTCTTTTTCACAAATCACTCATATCATATTGACATACATCATATTTTAGCTTAGCATCCATTACAATTCTTTTCATTTTTCTACAATACAGCGCACACATCAGAGGTTGCTGTAGAGGTTGCTGTAAAAAAGGGATGGGGTCCGATGAAGTTCACCGACATCTATATCAAAAACCTGAAACCGGAGCCGACGAAGTATTACAAGCGCGAGGCTCACGGTTTTGCCGTCAAGGTATGGCCTTCCGGTGTGAAGACCTGGGTCTATATCTATACCTTTGAGAGCAAGCGTAAAGAAATGCGCCTGGGGGAATACCCGGCCATGAAACTGGCCGACGCCCGCACCAAGTATAATGAAGCCTACGAACTCCACAAGAACGGCAGAGACCCCGGAGCCGAGGAGCGGCAGCAAAAGGAAGAACGCCGCCTTGCGGATACCATCGAAGATCTGGTCAAAGAGTACATAAAGAAGCATGCCAAAGTCAACAAGCGTTCCTGGAAGAACGATGAACGCCTGTTGAACAAAGAGGTCGTGCCGATCTGGGGCGACCGCAAGGCCGAGGATATCCGCAAGCGTGACGTCGTGCTGCTTTTGGAGAGCATCGTTGAGCGCGGTTCCCCAGCCATGTCGAACCAGACCCTGAAGATCGTCCGCAAGATGTTCAACTTTGCCGTTGAGCGGGACATCCTGCAGCACACCCCCTGTACCGGCGTCAAGGCGCTGGCTCCCAACAACAGCCGCGAGCGGACATTGAACGAAGCGGAAATCAAGGCACTCTGGGCAAATCTTGATGCCGGTATCATCTCGGATGAAATCAAAAGGGCCTTAAAGCTGATTCTTGTCACCGCACAACGACCTGGTGAAGTTATCGGCATGCGAGCCGCCGAGATCGATAAACGCTGGTGGACGATCCCCTCAGAGAGAGCGAAAAACGGCAGGGCGCACCGTGTCTACCTGACCAACCTTGCCGTGAGCCTGTTCGGCGACACCAAAGGAAAGGATTTCCTGTTTCCCTGTCCGCATAAAAAGAAGGTCAAGCAGATAGAGGCCCATGCCGTGGGCGTCGCAGTGCGACGGAATCTGGCCTGGCCGGTCACTGATAAAAATGGAAAGCCTCTGTTCGATACCGACGGCAATCCAGTCACCGAGAACAAGCTGGGCATCGAACAATTCACCCCGCACGACCTGCGCCGCACGGCGGCAACCTTTCTTGCCAAAATGGGGAACATGGACGAGGTGATTGATGCGGTTCTCAACCATGCCAAGCAAGGGGTGATCAAGGTTTACAACCAGTATCGCTATGACGCGGAAAAACAGAAGGCGCTCGAAGCCTGGGAACGGAAACTGAACAGCATCATATCCAGCAAGGTTGCGGCTAAGACAGCTCCTGTTCCAGCAACAAAGGGCAAGAAAAAACCAGCGGGATAGAACCTTGCTGACTTTTTCGCATAAAAATTGTTTGCTCAAATATGACTTGTGAGGTATATATCTTCTATGGCATGGGACATTGAATACACCGATGAATTCGAATCCTGGTGGGAAGATCTGACGGCAGAGGCTCAGATTGATGTTGATACGGTGGTGGGACTTCTTGAGGAATGCGGCCCCAATTTGCCGTTTCCATATTCATCAGGGGTAAACGGTTCAAAGCACTCCCATATGCGAGAATTGCGGATTCAGCATCAAGGCCGGCCACTGCGAGTTTTGTATGCTTTTGATCCAAGCAGGGCTGCAATCTTGCTGGTAGGTGGAGATAAAACCGGCAACAATCGCTGGTACAAGACACATGTGCCGATTGCCGACAGACTGTATGACGAATACCTGGACGAAACGAAACAAGGGAGGTAAAAATCATGGTAAAACCCTACAGCGCGTTACGAGCGAAGATGACTCCAGAGGCCCGTGCCACGGCTGCGGAACAGACCCGTATACTTCTACAGGAGATGCCGCTTCAGGAGTTGCGCCAGGCACGGAGAATGAGTCAGGAACAAATGGCCAAAAACCTTCATACCCGGCAGTCGAATGTTTCCCGGATTGAGAAACGGACAGACATGTATATATCTACATTGCGGGGTGTCATAAAAGCCATGGGCGGAGATCTGGAGATTGTGGCCCGTTTCCCCGACGGCAGTGTCCGGATTAACCAGTTTGAAGAACTTGATGAGGCGCTGACGGCCTGACCGCATATGGCACGATCATTCAAAAAAAACCTGATATTGAAATTGCACCCACCCTGACCCCAATGGTTTCTCTGCCATATTTCTTGTCGATCAAGATATTCAATTGTTTGTGTTCAGTTGACACTCAATGTGAAGATTGATTTCAACTATCCAAGAGTTTTTTAACCGCAAAAATGATTGAAAGAAGCTTATTATCACTCTTTCGAGAAAGTGTGGTAGTAGTAAAGAAATTTCCATTCTCTTCTTTGTAATAGACCACCCGGAAAATTATAGTTTCAGAAGCTTGACAATTAGAAAAATAGAAAATATCGCGAAATACTGTATGGGATGAAACAGATTTTAATTGGTAACCAGATAGACAAAAATCAGAAATTATTGGATATGATGCAAAATACAATAATCCTACACCATTTATGTCGGAATATGGATTAATTTTGTATTCGCATTCATATACTGAATCATGATTAATTTCAAAATTCCACCCTTTTGAAGAATGTACTTCAACTAAGTTCTTTTTTAATAGTCTATATTCATTTGCGAAGACAGGAATCTCTTTATAATTTACAATTCTACTTTCTCCCAAACCTTCACTGCTCACTAAATTATTATTTTTACCCTTAACTGAAAATGTAGTCATTATTTGTGCAGTGATATTGTTCTTATCTGAAAAACCATTTATTTTGGATAAAAACGAACTTTTCCCAAAGCCTTCAAGCTCAGATTCAAATTTTAGGAATTCATTCTCAGAAAAATTATTTAAGGGACTTGTTTCAAAACAAATCCTTAAAAAAGTTGCATAAACTCTATCACTTGACGAATCTCTGAATTCAGAGGATTTCTTTCCAAAACCGACACTCAGAAGCTGCCAGTGAGTATCTCCTAAATATTTTAACAGCCAAAGCTCAGAAAGTGCCGAATTGGCCATTTGAGGCATTCTGATTTCTACTTCATCTTCATAATGAATTACCTCATAGCAAATACTGTCTTCTTTTAGTTCTTGGCCGCGATTGTTGTGGAAATATTGGAGGGCCTGACCAATGTTCGCAATTTCAAACCATTTTTCATCTTTTATCTCGTGATTAAAGTGCCTTTCTAAAATAATTCTCAACTCTACAAGATCAAGACTATCTGCGCTCGTCTCTGAAATAGGCAGGTACAGTTCTTCTTCAGAGAAGCCACTAACAACTTGCTGAATTATTTGTAAGTATTGTTTCACTAGGAAAAGTCACTAATGTCGAAATCGTCCACTTCAGCTTTACTATTTTCACCGATTATAATTCCAGCCACTAGCTTACTAGACCACTCTTGATGTGGTGCAGCTAGGGATAAAGTTGCATATATTCTGTTTCTTCCGTTTAGGATGCCATTATTTCTTTTATACTGGTCGAGGAAAACAGGGTCAGTAATCGGAAAGTTGTACGGATTGCCCCTATATCTAAATGAAAGTTTAATTTGAGGATACGGCTTACCTTCAAAGACCCTTTCGTTAGTTTCGAATTCTTCCAACAATACTAAGGATAAGGAGTAACTCAGCTCACCGATTTTTTCCTCTGGAACAGCAGCCCCCCTATTTCCAAACAGTGAAGCATATCTGTCATTATCGATGAGTCTTTCCAAGACTGCTATGTCAAGCCGACCAACTGTCTTAATAGTATTTGAATTGAATAAGACATTTTCCGTTTGATGGTCATGCCCAGTCATTTCTAGCTCATCGAACTCAACTACATCTAAGAGATTAATCCCTGATACAAGTCGTACAGGGACCTCCTCATGCTCAGCATTGAAAACTGGCCGTACCCATTTGGGCCGCCCACTCTGTAAAATTGGAATGTTCTCTTGGTTAAGCTCAATCCCGCCAACGCAGCGCCCCCCAACCCTAAATGAATTGGCTAAACAAAGAATTTTCATAACATCACCTTACAAGATGGATAATTTTAATGTCGTCGTTAGCTTTCTTGAGATATTCAGCAAGCAACCTTCTATGACACATATCAGGTTCATGCTCACTACACAAAATGCAACATCCGTCTAGCTCATCAAAGTTTATTTTTTTCAATATATTCCTTCTATTTAAAATTCCAGTGTATTCAACTTCATATTCTTGCCAAGAAATGTTTTTATCTCTGTATTTATCAAGCAACTCTTTTGTCGGAGCAAGATTTTTGTCGTGCTCGTAATCAGCATTAGCAATTTTCCTGGCGAAAAATTTTAAATCTCTTCCCTTCGCAAATCCTGCTAGTTGAGAGACATTGTTTAGTCGCGTGTCAAGAATTTTTTTTACACCTGCGGATAGAAGTAATCCAAAAAATTCTTCTGCGGACTTCTCGGTAAAACCAATAGTAAATAACTTAATCATAACCGCCTTCCTTCTCGCCAATTGAGTATGGCGAATAACCTATTTCTTTGTTTTTCAACCTATATGCAACAGCCAATTGCTCTTCGATGGTAACAACGTTGAATAAATCACTTTGTGGTAATTTTTTTTCGTATTTCTTTAAGAGCGTTTGTTCTAATTCTGTATTAGTTTTTACTGATTTGTCTTTTAGAATATGCTTTACTTCAATCCCATCTTTTTCTAAGCCGACAGATACCATTGAAAAACGATGGCAGTCCAACGGCTCGGATTCGGAACACATAACTGCAATTACAAAGTTTTTTTCTATCCCTTGCCAAATTCTTTCTAGCCCCTGCTTGAAAACCCAAGATTTTCTAACTAAAACAAAGTCTAATTGACCATTTTCATCCAAAAGGCTTGAGTCTGTTTGTCTCGCACCAAATTCTTCAGCAAAACTCAAATATGAAATCTGATGACTTTTTAGGAATGATTTAAATGGTTCTTTATTAAATTGAGGATTATAGGCGCTTGCTGGCACACTTCTTACGTCCACGATGCAATTAATGTTGTACTCCCTCAACAGTTCAAGGAAATAATCAATTGGGTGCGTCGAGTGTCCAATTGTATAAACTATAGGCTTATCCATATTAATTAAAAGATTAATCCATGAGTTGCGGTTTTAAAAATAAGGATAGGAATTTGCTTTTTTGACTGGACGGAAAATACACCCGTCACCGGATAGTGTCAAAGCAAATTCAGTGGAAATGACGATATTTAAAGGAGAACAGAGAACCAAACTATCTGCCATACCGCCTGTAATCATTTTTTGTTTTCGCCCGATGCTCAGCATTTGTCAGTAATTGCATATTGGATGGTGTATCAGCGCCACCAGCGTAGAGCGGCTTTTTGTGGTCAACCTGATAACCCTTTGGAACCTTTGACATACCACGATTTTTTAGAAAATTGTTCCGTGCGGACATATTTCTGGCAATCTTGCCATTATCTGTTCTTTGGACACCACCAGGACTGTATGGTTTTGGGTTGTTAGTATATCTCTTTGGTGATGCTGGAATACGGGGAGTTGAAGGTGTGTAGCTATAAGATTTTGGTGAATATGTACGACTGCCCGAATGCGCTCGGTTCCCGCCGCCTCGGGTAAAACCTTGTGAAGGCAAGGCAAGAAGCAGCATACAGATCAATATGGATGAGATGAATTTGTTCATTGCCCGTTTACCCCATTATGCTGCCTGAACCTGAACGACGGTTTATTTCAAGTTGCCAGAACAAGTCCTGGCGTTGCTGTTAGCGCCATACGCCCGTAAGAAGAGAGGGATAGAGAAGCGGAAAACGGGTACGCAGCAAATTGGCCAATGATTTTTTGAAGCTGGTTTCGGAGGTTGAGGTCATAAAGATGTCCTTATGGAATCTTAGCGAGAGGATTGAAACACATTTCAAAAATACAACACGCTGGTATCTGACTGAAAATGCGAGGGTAAGAAGTCTATAACATTTATTTGTAAGCGAATGCAACCCTCCAGACACAGTGGGAACTAACAGTAATTGATATAGATTTGCTTACATTCGCAATGACTTAACAAAACGAGACCGTGACCGAGAAAATTTTAAAATATCTATAGCACAGCACTGCCAAAACCGCCAAAAGCCCTTCTGACAGTTTTGACAGTGCCGTCCTTCAGGAATCCATCAGAATTTTATGCCCGGATTCAGCCGTATCCGTTCCGTCGGCCTCCCCCCAGTCTGTTCCTTCTCGACCGCCAGCCAGTCATATTCAACCAGCACCTCAATCCCGGCCTTGACCTCTTCCGACGAGGTGAGCTTTGACCATTGGGGTCGCCAGATTTCGCGCAGCGTTGCGCCATCCCTGATTGCTCCCCGGCGGAGATGTTTGATGATTTCCCGTGCAGCTTCCATCCCCGGAGCTGTCATTCCTCCGTAAAGCCTGTATGCATGGCTTTCCAGATAGTCGCACCATGCTGTTGCCATGAGTGCCGCCTGTTCTGATACCGCTCCCGGTTCATTCCCGTCAGCCACGTTTACCAGATGGAATATCAAGGCCAGCGACGGCATCAACTTACGATACTTCGTCAGATGGCTTTCCAGCGCCGGTGTCAGACCGTGGTCACTTCTCAGGCGCATTTCCAGATCATGCCGCCAGGTGTCGAACACCTTCTGTCCACCTGGAGAAAAGCGCAGTGCTGGAATTGCCGCCCCTTCTTCCATTACAGCTCCAGGAATATCCCCGGATAGTAACTTGAATATCTCCCAGGCCCGGTTTTTCTCCACGGTGTCAGGGAAACGGTCAACGTTCTTCCACTCTGCCGGTGCATCAGGCCAGACGAAAACCTGAAAGCGTTGCAGCAAACCATCATCACCATTGCCGCCCCGATTGGCCTGATAGACATATGATGAGAGCGGCCCTGGTGTGATGGCCCCGAAGATGGAGATGCAGAGGGCGGCAATATCCATGGTGCCGCGTCCGATCCGGTCGTAGGTGAAACCCCGGTTTCCGTTCCAGGCTTCCAGGTAGAAGGCCCGGTCTCCCTCCCTGCCGTCCCGGTCCAGGGAACGGAACCAGCCGATCAATTCATCACGATTGACCAGCAGGCCACGCGGATTTTCATTGAGCAGTTCGCCGATTTTCTCGACGGTGCCGTCCTGGGTCTGGAAACGCTGCCGTTTGGGTTCATCCAAGGTCAGTGTCAGCAGTTTTTCCCGCGCCTCTTCGATCATCACGGCATTGCCCTTCCTGGCAGCCTTCTTAATGTCGTCGGTTATCGCGGATTTCTTGACCTTCTGGATCTCCCTATCGATCTCGAACTCCTGCGTCGCATTCAGATATGCTTCCCGTGCTTCCGATTCCAGTCGGACCAGGTGCCGGTGTGCCTCTGACACAGCCGGGGTTTTCATCAATGACGGTCGGCCTACGACCGCACCCCATAGGTTCGGCACCACCAGCCAGTCATCATGCCGTTTCGGATGGATGCCGCAGCCGCGACCGATGATGCTTCCCAGCGCCACAACCGCAGCAGCCGCTGAGAAGTCCGGCGGAATCTGCATCCGGTCGGCAATATCCATCAGCCAGCCACGCAGGGGAAGAGGGATCATCTCCGGGTGGAGCGGTTTCACTGGCGGGAGGCCGTCCGGCAGCGGTATCGGTTCCGACCAGTGATCGGCATCTTCAGTGCTCTCGACTCGGTGTGCCGGTACGTTCTTAATATTTCTTGCCGTCTCGATGCAGTTCCTGACAGCTTCCGATCCGGCCAGTCGTGCCAGATCATTGAAATCGGTATCCTGTTGTTTCCTGGTGTCAGGAAAACTGGGAGCTGCCAGCAGGCCATCCACAGATCGTGCCGCTGCGGTTGCTTTGGTCAGGCCGGGATTGCCAACGGTGGCATGATCGTCATCAGCACAGATGACCAGGATGGTATCGGGATACTTTTTCTTGAGGACTTCTGCAACAGGTTTCAGGTTGCCGGCAGAGAAGGCGCAGGCCACGGCATGGCCGGTTATCTCGTGCAGGGTTGCGCCGGTGGCGAATCCTTCGGCAATCAGGATCTTCCCGTTCACCTTGCCGATGGCATGGTAGCAACCGGCAACGGCGGTGCCGCTTTTGAAACGTTTGGTTCCATCCGGCATGATGAATTGCAGTCCGTGAAGCGTGCTGCTGGCATCACGAACCGGAACGAGGAGGGAGTCATACCACTGCCGGATGCCGAATGGCTGGATTGTTTTTGCCGCCAGGTAGGGATGTTTCATGTCAACGTCACGGGCCTTATCCCACAGGTTCGCTGATTTTTTCCGGCAGCTTGACCTAATTTCCGCCTCTATTATGGCGGCCTCTTCTTTTGCTTGTTTCACTCGCACCTGGAAGGCAGCTTGTTCTCCAGGTGTCCTGTTCGTTCTGGACTGCCAGTCTTCTGATATCGCCTGACGCCAGCAGCCATAGACACCACCTTCACCATCTTCAAAAAGCTTGCACCACCCGGAATCATCTCCTTTCCGGTCATTGGTGGCAAAGCGCACCATCTTGCCCGGCAGGATCGCCATGATCGGCGGTGAAGCCCCCAGGGTTGCTTGAATTGTCTCGGCAAATAGTTCCACTTCATTCATAGGCACGCACCTCCCGCACAACTTGGGACGCTTCCCGGTACAGCCTGCTCCTGATATTCAGGAGCCGTTTGGCCGGTTGTTGTGCGCCACTCTCGAAACTGACGATGGCCTGGTGCAGTGCTTCGGTCACGACAAATTGAAACAGCGCCCTGCGACTGTCAGGGGCGCAACAGATCGTCAGTTCATGGCCTGCGGTTGAAAGGAACGCGGCCAGGTCGATGGACTCTGTTCTGAATACTCGTGTACTGGTCATGGTTCGCCTATACCCTTTCCCGGCTGTTGAGCCATTCTTCCACTTCGGAGAGCAGCCACCCCACCGAAGCCCTGTTCAGCCGAACCCGTGCCGGAAACAGCCCTGCCTTTTCCATCCGCCACTGGGTTACGGAACTTACGCCGATCATCTCCAACAACTCTTTCCGTCTGATTACTCGATTCCTGCTATCCATCTGAAACCTCCAAAGTGATTGATGTGAATTGTGTTAAAAATAGGCGGCCACACGGTGGCCGCCTCTATCCAGGCCGAAGGGCTTTTCGACCTGAAGATGCCAGCTGCTGTTCCTACTCAAATTCAGAACGCAGCTATTTACCAAGGTACGCGGAGGGCGAACGGTCCTCCCCATGCCCCAATTCGGACATGATGGCGGATTTCTCTGCTCCTTCCGCGTCCCGCTCTCTTGCGTACCCGTGTCGCTCACCGTGCATGTTGGCACCGGCGACACGGGTTCCGCCGCATTCGCGCCACAGATTTCTCTGGGCGTCATAGGCCTGTTTCAGGCTCATATCCGGTGGAATGATCCGGCCTGTTCCCGAGCCCACGTCCCTGGCTGTTTCAGCGACAGCTTGAAGGGCTTTGACCTGGGCATCAGTCCTGGCTTCCAACTCACGGGGGCGTCCACCTTTGGCCCCTTCGATGGTCAGATACTGTTTGCCGTTTCTGACTTCCACCTTGCTGCTCATCAGTGATTCCTTGGCACGCAGTCCAAACGCGACCCGCAGGCCATCGGCTGCACTGACCATCCGGGCGATCTTGTCGCCCTGGTCGGCGCGGGCCGCTATCGCCTGTCGCACCTCGACGAGGCGCTCATGGTTCACCGTCTGCGGGTTGATCCTGTCCCGCTGGATGCCGTAACCGGCATTGTGCCGTTCGACGATATTCTGTTTGCCGATGGCGGAAGCAATCACCCGCACGGCGGTCATCTTGTCCGCCATGGTTGAGGGTGACAGTCCCCGCTCATGCAGGCTGTTCACATAGGACTGTATATGTCCCGGTTTGAGATGGTCGATTCGCTCCAGCCCGTAGCTGGATGCAATGTGCCGGGCGAACTCCCTGGTGTTTGATAGCAGTTTCTCCCTGGTCAAACTCGACTTTGACCAATCCTTCCCGATCCTGGCCAGCGCCTGGCTGGCAAGACTTTCGTGCTTCCCCATACATACACCTCCTTAATCGGCGCATACGTTGGCGCCAGTTTTTTGTTGAGTGTAGGCAGGGCCTGTCCGGGGTGGACAGGGCGGTGCGGTGGCATGGCCCGTGGGCATATGCACCGTTCCGGCTCCGACGTGGTAATCGTCCCGGAGGACGATTTCGTGCTGACACACGAAGGTCGGTCCCGACGATCCATCGCAATGGATTGACGTACTGGAGGGAGGAGATTGCAGCGGGGGAAGGTGGAGTGGTTGACGGTGGTGCTGCTGCCGTCGCTGGGGTGTCGCGTGCTGATGACGGACGTTTTGTAGGGATGTTGCGGGGTTGGGGGCGCGTCTCTTGCTACCCGGCTGGACGCCGGCAAGAGACACGCCGTGTGGTAGACGGATTGCCGAGGTGGTTTATATGAAAAAACCCGTTTCAGCTCGATGGCTGAAACAGGTTTCAGTAAGGGGGTTAGTCAGGCGCTGGACGCACCTGTGGTGTTGAGTTTTACGTCACCTCTGCCCGAGGGGACGACATGGAGGGTGTTTGCTGTCTCGTATTACCAGCATCGGTGTGACGTCCCTGCCGTATCAAAGCCGATACGGTGCGGTACTGACGTCACTCAAGGATCACCGGGAAAGGGGCGTGGATGTGCCGGTCTTTCCCTGAATAGTTCATCCCATGCCTGGGGCTTTTCGATTCCGGGCAATCCGGAAAAGTCTGTCCGGGGCGCTAAGGCCGCGCGGAGTCTCTTCTTTGAAGAGTCTACAATATGGATTGAAGATAACTGAAGCGGGATGGGGCGTCAAGAAGAAATTAGCAGGCAACTAGCTGATTATGCTGATATTGATGGATGCTGTTTTGGATGCTTTTTAGGGTACTAAAGGTGCCCCCAAATTGGTGCCTTATTCGCCACCAAGCACAAAGGGGAATATTTATGCTCCAATGTGGCATCAGGAATGAGCCCTGTACAAAATTACCCAGAGGTTGCCGTAGAGGTTGCTGTATCGATTTTAGACAAACAAAAAGGGCTGCAAAACATCTGCAACCCCTTGTTTTTATTGGCGTCCCCGAGACGATTCGAACGTCCGGCCCCTTCCTTAGGAGTAAATGTATATAGTTGTTTCAAATGGTTTCCATCATCCTCTATCATACCCACTAACCCACCATAAAACCTTGACATTTAAGCGTTTATCCTGTATTTTAGATTCATGTTGGTTCAATTGAAATCAGTGAAGCACAGCATTCTATTACAGCACTACTACAGCATGACTTGTTGTGCTGTAGTCAGGAACAGGGGGACGTTATGAAGGTTACAACATTTACCGACACCATGATTAAGAAGCTGAAACCGGAAGAGAAAAAATATACTCGATCCGAAGGCAACGGCTTCACAATACGTATAATGCCTTCTGGCGTCAAGTCATGGCTCTACCTTTTCAATTTTGACGGTAATCGTCTTGAAATGAATTTCGGCATTTATCCTGTTGTTTCCCTTGAGACAGCACGACAAAAATTTGAAGATGCCAAGAAGAAAGTTAAAAACGGTATCAACCCAAAAGAGGAAGAAGAGAACAACGCAGAGGCCAGACGCAAAGCTCCCACTGTTGCCGATCTTATAGACGATTACATCAACAAACACGCCAAGAAGTTCAAAAAGTCATGGAAAGATGATGAACGACTTTTGAACAAAGAAATAATTGCTGAAGCTAAATGGGGTAAGCGTAAAGCTGCTGATATTACCAAGCGTGATATGACACTATTACTTGAAAGCATCGTTGATCGTGGCACACCAGCCATGAGCAATCAAGTTTTAAAGATTGTACGCAAGATGTTCAACTTTGCCGTTGAACGTGACATCTTACAACACACACCATGTACAGGCGTTAAAGCTCTTGCCCCCAATACCAGCCGTGAACGCACCTTGAATGAATCCGAAATAAAAACCTTATGGGGAAAGCTGAATAATGCCGCTGTATCCGATGAAATCAAGGGAGCTTTGAAACTAATACTGATTACAGCACAACGCCCTGGAGAAGTTACAGGGATGCACACAAGCGAGATTGACGGGCAATGGTGGACTATTCCCGCAGAGAGATCAAAGAACGGTAAGGAACATAGAGTCTATTTGACTGCTACAGCACTTGAGATCATCACCGAAGCAATAGCCCAAGCCAAAAAAACACGAGAAATGCCAGCAGATGCAAAATACAGCGGTTATATTTTCCCATGTCCTCATAAAAAGAAAATTCAGTCCATTGATTCACATGCTTTGCCTGTTGCTGTCAGACGTAACCTTGCATGGCCGTTGAATGATGATAAGGGGAAGCCTCTTTATCTGGAGGACGGCACACCAGCAACCGAGAACAGATTAGGAGTTGATCAGTTCACGCCCCACGATCTACGGAGAACAGCGGCAACATTCATGGGCGGTATGGGTTACATGGATGAAATAATTGACGCCATACTCAATCATGTCAAACAAGGCATCATCCGCACATACAACCGCCACGGATACGATAAGGAAAAACAGGAAGCTCTTGAATCATGGGAAAAGAAATTAACCACCATAGTTAGCTGAAACGTAAACCACACACAGTATGCCAGTCCCATCATCTTCCAAGGAATCATATTGTATATATTTGAACACAATGTATCTGCTCTTGTACTGACACATATAGTGATCACTTGTTGCCGATAGCCTGAAATCATTTTCATCAGTTTGAATGCGTCTTACATGCTTGATCATTTTTTCAAAAGTTTCATTTTTGACAGTTTCAAAGTACGCAAGGGCACAGTGCGTAAGTCTAAGAAACTTCACATGTGAATTTGGTTTTCCTGCATACCGTTTATTCAGCCAAGCAACATAATCGCTGAACTCCAGCAATCCACCCTTTTCTGCATCTTCCGCTTGTTTAATCCAATAGCCTTCATCCTGCTGAACCAGACGCATGAAATAATCATACGAAACCAAGACGGCTACAGGTTGCTTGTATTTCAAAATAGCAATCGGCTCTGTTTTGGCAGTCGTCAACATCTCCCCAAAATTATTTTGTACCTTTGTAGACAATATTTCTTTCATAACATTTCCGTTTGTTAGCTAACATATCATCAATAAGAAAAAGTATTTCACGTTAGTACAGCATGTTGCACCAGTTTGTCAATGATTGATCCTGAATATAAATACATTCAGAAATACACATTTTACATCAGGAGAAAACAAACTATGGCAACAGCAATCAACAATCAGACCAGCAACAGAATGTTACGTTCAAGAGAAGTCGTCAATCTGACAGGGTTATCAAAAACCACATTATGGAGACTCGAAAATGCAGGTGACTTTCCAGCAAGAAAAAAACTGTCTGTAGGAGCAGTAGGATGGTCACTGCTGGAAGTAGAAGAATGGATATCAGGCAGAGATATCATTGTTTCTGGAGTTACTCAAAAAGCCCATTAAATTTACTTTTATAAATAGAAGTAGTGGGGATCAGATGCGGCACTGTATGCCACGACACATAAGCAATGCGATTGCTCCGTTAGGAAGTCTAACGAGTGTAACATTGCTGTTAAATACAAATACCAGCTAATCAATGATTGTAGGAGTTTATGAATAACAATAATAACATAACTACTGAATATAATTTAACTTATTCAAATATCAAAGATCAATATCAAGAATTTGTTGATAAGAATGGCCCTTACAAATATTTTGTAACAATCACATTATCACGAGACTACAACCAATATCAATTATACGACAGAGTGAACTTTCTATTAAAAGCCTTGAGCAGGAATATATTCAATAGCAAGAAAAATGAAATTCTGTTAAGTGGATTCTGTTTCATTGAATCAAGTGGTAATGCTTCAAGGTGTGGCAAACATATCCATATGATAATTAAAGACAACATCAAGCTTGACGCCAAGAAACCTTTTGAAGATACCTTTAATGATTCTGTTGATCGTGTCAAAGTTATGATAAATGGTGATTATATCCAAAAGAATGAGTTTGATAGAGCATGTATTTGTGTAGAGCCAATAACTAACCAGAAGCACCTTATCGAATATCTTACAGATGAATTCTGGAAAGATAAAGACGGTAATTTCATCAAGCCGATAGACAAGAATGGGTTAGTTGTATAAGTAGGCAGTTTTAATGTTATTATTAGCTACTGGAAACTCTACGGTTTCCTACCACCTCTAACCAGCTTATTTTGTTGACAAGATGAATTCAAACGATGTAAGCTGAACGAGTAAAAATTTAATTTTACGGAGAATATCCTATGTATGCAATTTCTTTTGATTTAGATACTGAAATCCTCAAGCAGACTTATCCTGCCGAGTCTCACAATAACGCTTATGCTGACATCCGTAAATTTCTCAATGAACACGGTTTTGGATGGCAGCAAGGCAGTGTATATTTTGGTGACAAGGAAACAGTCAATGCTGTTAAATGCGTTGTAGTCACCCAGAAATTGAGTGCAAAATTTCCTTGGTTTAGTGCATCAGTAAGAGACATCAGGATGCTACGAATTGAAGAGGATAACGACCTTAAAGATGCTTTGACCTGATTAACAACCCAAAGGGGGCTATCATATAGCCCCCTTTTTTTTCTGAAGTTTACCATTCCTGATCTGCGATTAAATCCCCAATTCCTACACAATTTCCCTTTATTTTTTATTAATATTTTCCATGCATTTTTTGTTGGTAATGTTGTGCTTGCGTCCTGCTTTGCCATTAAATTTTTTATATAAATACTAATAAATACTTAAAGGAGAAACGCAGATGACAAAAACAGAATTGATAACAACAATCGCAGTAAGTGCAGGTGTTCCAAAAGGTGATGCAGAAAAAATGTTGAAAGCTTTTATGGCTACTGTTCAGGATGTTCTTTCAGCAGGTGACATTATCAGGCTTGTTGGCTTCGGTACATTCAGCACCAGTAAAAGAGCGGCAAGAAAAGGAACCAACCCCCAGACAGGAAAGAAAATTGATATTCCAGCTTCTACCGTTCCAAAGTTCAAACCGGGTAAGGGATTAAAGACGATAGTAAATAGTTAATAAAGTAAAGAGGGGGTTGCTTATTAAACCCCCTCTTCTCTTGCAATAAAAATATATTAAATTTTATGCTTGTTTGAAGCCTTCTTCAGTAAGTTTAAAAGACATGCTATTATCGTTAAGTATTTCAATCCAGCCACTATTCACAGCATACTCCATCCCGTCTTTCAGATCATCAGTTTCCAATCCTGAATTTAACCAAACTATCTGTATATTATTGATTAACAGTACGTCATTAGGACGGCATTTAAAGTGACTTACGAAAATATCAAGTATTTTACGTGCCAGTTCTTCAGGCTGCGGCAGTGTAGCCATAAAAATTCCTTTGATTAAATATTTTTGTTACATCAATTAAATTGTTTCAACATGGTGCTATTAGATAAAATTGTATTTACACCACAATATTAAAAAGATACTTGCACCGATCCCAAAACAGAATCCAGTAAGGCATCTTCGTAAATTATTACTTTCAATATTGAAATCATACTGCATCGTCACATCTACCAGCAATGGTATAAAGCAAACCGCACCAAACCATTTCGTATCAATATGAAGTAATGCTAGTAGTACGCACCCTATTGGAATTCCAACTATTATCCCAAAACAACGAAAGCAAACAGGTAAATAGATATTGCATACACAAGGGCACCTTGACTCAATACGGTGACAAGGCCACAGGACAAGCACCCTGTTTAGCGATAATAATGTTGCTCTAACGATGGTGCTTGGTAATTGCATTCATTATCTGTTCATATCTGCTGCCTTCAAAATAGAATTTCTTGCCGCCAACATATACTCTATATTTGAGCCAGAGATTACCAAGACACAAATCAGAAGCATCAACAGTGCTTGATACCGAACTCCATGGTGCCTCAATTATTTTATAATGTTGTTTGTACTTTAGTATTTCATTGACTCTACCTGCAAAGGATTTGCATTTAGCTTCTCCAGTCGATTTATCCCAGAAAAGACCAAGAGCACCGACAATGAGGAAACCGATAACAGCAAAAAATAAGCCTATGACAAATCCGATTGCACCCCATTTGCCACGATAACATCTTACAGCCATTACCCGATCTTCAAGCAAATACAAATTCCAGTAATCCAATGACACCCATAAGCATGGTGTGTTTGGGGATTTTACTGCTTCGATACAGTCTGAAATACCGTCAAAATGCGTATTATTGAGGTTAGAAGAGGAAAGCTGCTGCGGATTCGTTTTCAAATCAGACATACAATGCTTGCATTTAATTGCACCTTTTTGAATATCCTCCATGCAGTATGGGCATTTTATTAAACCACATAATTGTTCGGGCTCTTGTTCTGATTCTACCGTAGATACTGTAGAATTTGTGGTGTTTAAATGTACTTGTGTGGGTTTTGGTTCATCATTTACTTCAGGCATACCACTAGAATAAGCTAAGATTTGATGTTCGAAATCATCAAAGCCATCATTTCTAGGGTTAGGTGTCGAAAACGGTTTTTTAAGAAAAAAGAAACAACTCGCAGCAATTAGAGGTATAGCAAGAATCAATGGCATTGGTGCCCCCAAATTAAAACATAAGGCCACAAATAATATGCCAAGAGCACCTAAACAACTTCCTATTATTTTATCGATCACCTTTTGTCCCCTGTTCTAACAGACTCGATACACGAGCGTCATTTAACCTGCTGGAAATTTAAATTATCCAATGCTTTGCTCGTATCATTAGAGCTTTTAACAAGATAAACAACAGCGGCAATCATAACTAAAGCAATAATAATTTTAAAGTAACTTGTTTTCATATGTACACTTCTCCATTAAATTTCTAATAACTACGTATCAGTATTCAGACAAAACACCTACATAATCAGTTTCAACAGGTAACATTCCCTTGCCTCGTTCGCTATACATGAAATCAACAACAGCTTCCTTGCATAGCTTGCCATCTTTAGTTCTAAAGGCTTCATCTTTATTTGCATAACTGACTTTTACTCTTGTTTTAATCATGTCATCCGCACTTGCTTTTGTTTCCATTATTTCAAATTTTGCTGAGTACGGGATAAGCTTTTTATTGATAGCGTTGTCATACTTCGATTGTAGCATTCTAACAATATCTTTTACGCATTCACCAGTAGCCTGCTGTGCATTTGGTTTGTTTTTGGATTGATTAGCACAGTTATTTTTAACGGATTCTATATTAGATGTTTCTATGAAAGCGGATGCATCACTTGCTTGAATTGCTTTTACCTGCATCATTACTTTATCTTTAACTTCTTGTGGATTTGTTTTCTGTTTACTACAACCAACAGCAATAATTAACACTAATAATAAAATACAGATTCGTTTCATAATCCCCCCTGAACGGTATATTTTGCCCCTAATATCAATCAATTATACTGTAAGTAACTACACAACTTGGAGATGCTGTTAGACTGCAACTATTTGGATAAAGCAATGTAATTGACTTGTTCTGTTCAACTTTATTTGAATCAACAAGTGTTGCCTTTATTTTCAATTCATCAGGTGATTTCCTATTATTTGTCTTTGGGTCACATGCACCGTTTTCCCATTCGTTCAAAAAACTGCTAATAACATCTTTGATTTCAGCCTGATGGAATTGAATTACTATTTTGCCGTCAATTATAGAAGTGGCTTCGACAATGTATTGAATAGACACCGCAACAGCATAATCAGGCGACCATGTATGTTCAGCAGAAATCCATGAAGGAAATTCTTCAATGAAAAGTTGCCAGTTTGAGCCTTTGGCAGCGTCTTTAACGCTTATAATAAAATTATTTAATGAGCCCAATTTCCCGCCTTCATATCTGGCTAATGCAAAATAACGATCTTCTAAATGGTTATTTTCAGCGTATTTCGACACTAAATGCGGCAATACTACACTAAATGCCTTTGTTGTCAAGAAAAGAAGGCTTTTAATGTAGTTATAGAAAACCCCTATTCACACGAAAATTCCGTGGAAATGGGGGTAAATGGTGACAACGAATCAATTATTGGGCTCACGTATCAGGGAACTGCGAAAGACAACAAAACTCTCGCAGGAACAACTTTCCGAAATCATTGGTGTTGATCCAAAGCATATGAGCCGAATTGAGCTTGGCAAGTCGTTTTCGTCACTGGATACTCTGGAGGCGATAGCGAGGACATTTCATGTAGAGTTGAAAGATTTGTTCGATTTTTCGCATCTTGAATCAAGAAGCAATTACAAGAAGCAGATTGATGAATTGCTGGACGGAGTAAACGAGGAAAAATTGAAGTTGGTCTACAAGATAACCAAAGCCCTTCTGAAATGAAACATGCAGCATTGTAGCTGTTCCGGTTCGTGTATTCGCCCTTTAAAAGCTCTTTACGGGCTCTCCACTCCCTCCCTTATCGTGGCAGAGTTAGAAAGGCATTCACATCACACTGCGTTCCATTCCACTTCGGGACTATCCTACATGCACAATAAAAACGTGCATTTCGGATAACCCTTCGTTTCATTCCAGCAGCGTCATGTTCACCAAACCTGAAACGCCCTGTAAAA
>Ga0194059_1000011_pt1 | contig 129865 bp, 129 predicted proteins | sample SepL6211m_MetaG_FD_163426 | JGI IMG/M metagenome (GOLD analysis project Ga0194059, IMG submission 163426) | Anoxic zone freshwater microbial communities from boreal shield lake in IISD Experimental Lakes Area, Ontario, Canada - Sep2016-L626-11m | ecosystem: Environmental > Aquatic > Freshwater...
TGGAGAAGGACGATGCGTTGATATTTTAGCTTCAGGTATTAAAGTTAAAATTGCATCATTAAATAATTTAATAAATTGTATTGGTTGGTCACTAAATACTCTAACAATTATACTAGATTCATTAGTGTAAACTACACCTGAATTCAATACAGATAATAATCTTATATTATCAAAACTAATAGGAATTTTATCTATATTAATAAATTTATCTAATGAATATTCTCCATGTATTGATAAAGTATCATTATTTGGTTTCATAACTACAATAATAGGTTCTGGAAATGACATTTTTGAACCTAAATCACTAATAGCTTTTCTTCTAGCAGCAGTTACTATCTCTTTTATTAATCTCATTTAGATATAATTTATAATAGATAAAGGATTAAATGTTAAAAGATTTATTAAGTCACCATCAGGATTACCACTATCACATGTTTGTAATACATTACTAACTGTTATTGTAGGATTACTATATATATTAGTAAATATATTATTACTATCTGTAGTAGTTCCTAAAGTTATACATAGTGGAGCATATACTGTTTTTAACAAAGAATTTCCATTAAAGCATTCATTACCTATAAAAGTTGTAACAGGAACATTTACAGAAACTAGTGCTGTATCATTAAAGAATGTCAAATCTGCAATACTAGTTGCAGCTGGAAGACTTACAGTAGTAAGAAGTGAACATAACCAAAGAGAACCAGATCCAGTACTAGTAATACAATTTGCTGTATCTATAATACTTACTAAATTACCCCCAGTTTTACCAACCTGAAATAGATAATCTCTAAGATGAATATTACTTCCACCTATTAATTTTACTGTATTTCCTTGTATCATAAGTCTTGTAAAGGGATTTCCATTAGTTGGAAAATCAAAAAAAGTATTCCAAGCTAAAAGACTTGTATAATTAGTTACAAGATTACTTGCATTAGTAATATTATCAAAAGTTAATAGTAAAGCTGGTCCATATGCATAACAATAGCAGTAAGGACCTGTCATCATATTTATAATATCTTGTGATAATGTCTGAGACATAATTAATTATAAAGTTGACATACATGAAATAATCACTGTTGCATCTCCTGTTGTAGTCCACGATATATCACCTGTTCCAAATACTGTAGAAGCAACAAAGTTAATTGAAAATCCTACAGGAAGTCCTGTTGCTGTTTGTACACCACCACCTAAACTACCTGTCATATCTACTGTACCTGTAGTTCCAATAATAGTAATAGCTACAGAATGTAATTTTGTTACATCTACATTACCAGCAAGAGTATCACTAGCATTAGGACCTACTATAATCATGTTTGGAACATTATATGTACCAACTATAGCATCTGTATTACAAATAGACACATCTTGTTTGGCTATGCTTACAGTAGCCATAACGTCGATAGGGGACCCAACAGGATCCCCATTACAATCGATAGGTTGATAATTTTTTACTACTGTTCCACTTAATTGGGAAAGGTTGCAGTCTAAAGTACATTGTAGACTACGGAGCTTTTTAGCTACTTCTGATAGCTGCTCTAGAGGTGATTTTGCCATATTTTATATCTTTTTTTTAACGCCTTTTGGGGCCAGCCCTTAGAAGGCTCACATAGATAATATAGCAAATTTATTTCAAATTACCAAAACTTTCTACTACTTTTCTTACTTCCTCTGGAGAAACGAATGCTTGCTCGACAAAATCAGTATCTTCCCATGGTCCAAACTGATCCCAACGTAGGAAGTTTTCTGATTTTAGTAGATTTTTATTCTCAGGATATCCAAATATCTCAGGATCACTTTTACCAAATAGAACTATTCCGTTCTTTAAACCCTTAAAGTTGAAATGAACCATATGTGGAAAGAAGTTCTCTACAGATATAAACATATCTGCTCCTCTCATTAACTCTATTAACTCTTTAGAGGATAATCCAAACTGGGTTGCAGAAGCTAATTGTCTTTCTCCTAGAGCTCCAACTTGTATAACTTCATGATTATCAGCTAGTAATAGAGATATTAAAGGTTGCCAATATGGATAATTCTTAGGGTGAGGAGTATCTTTTTCTCTTAACTGTTTACTAAATGGTGATATTATAATTTTCATTCTTTCATTTTTATGTGTAAGATTTCTTCTACCTGCATACGATTTTTTAGGTTACTATCCAACCATGTTTGTTTAAATGTCATAGATACATTCTCCTGAAACCCTCTATAAGATGGATTTTCTCTTTTGTATCCCATAGTAATTTATATACTTGGAAAGGTGTAATATCTCCATATATAGCTTTAGCATCTGCTATAGAAATAATGTTTAACTCTGGCTCATCCCAAAAGACATCTGGAAAACATGCTGCTATAGTAATATGTTTATGTTTTTCCTTTAATTCTGGTAAGATATTCTTAAAAGCCCAATGATCTCCAATTCCACAATCTAATATAACCATCTTACTATCTTCCTCAGATACATTCCAAAGTGATAGATAGGCTTTGAATATCTTCTCATCATGTTCCCATAATATTGGGTCATTAAATGTACGAATACCTCCTTCTCTAGCTTGGAAGTGATATACCTGAGCATTCATATTTACCATTAATTTATATCCTGCTCTCTTGAGTGAGTGAGAGAATATAGTCTCTTCACGGTGAGCTACGGTAGATAATGTCAAATCATAGTTCATCAATCCTTTTCTGTATAGAAAACATGAATAAAGATGATCTGCTTCGTGAATACCTTCTCCTTTAAACCATTGGATATTAGGTGTTTTTAGGTTATCTATTCTATTTTTGAGTCCTACTGGGAGTGGCTGAGGATTAGGCATAGTGACAGAAGGAGCAACAGCACCAATCTTCTCGTCCTTAGATATGATTGCATTTAGTTTTCTTAAGGTTTCTGGTTCAGCAATACAATCATCATCGATTCGGAAGACTAATTCTGTCTCAGCACAATCCTGAATCATCTGATGGGAGTGATGCTGACCTTTCTTCACTCCAAATTTAACCTGCCACTTTATGTTCTTCTCGTCAAATAGACGGAAGATATACTCATAATGTGGAATAGTGGTAAGATTTATTGGCTTATCACTATCATCTACAATAATAACCTCATATGGAGGTACAGATTGTAACGCAATAGATAAGAGAGTCTTATCCAGACTCTCATATCTATTTTTTGTGGGGATACCGCAAGTGATTTTAGTCATTTAAGTAATTTATTGCATTATATTGCTTCTTCTTGTATTCTAGATTCTTCTGTTTCTTTTCTTCTAACGTTTGCATATTTGTTTTTAAGTAATTGTGTTTTCTCTTCTGTTCTTTTAGGAGCCATTCCTGTTGATTTCACAGTATAGGTTAATAACTTCTCGGGATTATGGATAAATGAACAACCTAAATCATCTAACCTTAACCACATATCCCAATCCTCTATACTATCTAATCTATCATCAAAACGTTGGTGAGATAAAACATGATATCTACACACTACTCCTGATATAAAGATAAAAGGTGTCTCTAACATTATCTTTCCACCGGGATACTCTAGAGGATCTGGTATACCATACGGAATTGCTTCTTGACCATTATCGAATTGATGTCGAACTGATGAGTATATAATATCATTGATGTCGATTTTATTTAACTGTTTCATCATGTAATCTTTATCCCATATATCATCGCTATCACAGAAGGCAATATGTGTAAAATCTCCACTTGTTACTTTATTTAATCCCATATTACGAGCAGATGATGGACCACCATTCTCTTTCTCTATAATAGTAATCTTAGGATGACTAGCTAGAATTTTTACTGCTTTTTGTCTATCTTCACTACCATCATCTATTATAAATAATGTCCAATTAAGGAATGACTGTCCTGTGATTGCTGATACTGACTTTAAAAGATTAGCTTCATCATTATAATAAGGCATAATTATAGCTACTTTGCTTACATCTAGTAATCCCTTATCTGTTAAATACTGTTGATTTTCTTGTACAAAGATAGGAAAACTATGATCAATTTCCCATTTTTTTGTAATTATATTAGAATTTCTTCCAAAATGCTCTCTTCCCTGTGAGATAAGATAATTAATACGAGTACTATCCTTATACTCTAAAGTATTTAACTCCTGATGAGCCCATCCTTCTAATTTCTGTATAATAGCTTTACTACCACCCATCCATGAGAAATGCCATCCACCATCAGATATCTTTTGGTCATTAGACATCTCCTCATATCTTAATCCTGTTAGAGATAATTTTCTTTCTCTTATAAACTTCATTGGAGCTATACGTGAGAAGGTAGAAGGTGCTATAGTAGAAATACCTACATTATAGTTAAGATAATAACTAAACTGATTCTGCTCAAAGAATTTAGGTTCTTCATAGTTATCAATCTTACTAGCTCTAGGTATTTCATCTAAATCAGATACTATAATCATATCCTCATCTTTAGCTATAGGTTCTAGAGCATTTATTATAAAGTCTCTCTGATGATGTTCTCTTACCCAAGGATCAACAGTTTCTATATTTGGTGGGATAACGATTATAATCTTATCTGACCATTTAGCAAAAAGTTCTAGATTCTCTGATAGATATAATGGTTTAGGCTTACCTGAATGAGTTTGTTCCATTTCAGATATGATAAAGTAATCTACCTGATTATATAACTCATTTAATCGTATCTCTAATAAGTCTAACTCATTAAAGAAAGAAAAACAATCAAATACTTTATAACTTCTTGTTTGTGAGGAAGTTATTAATTGCTTATCTTTATAATATTGTAAGTTATCCTGTACATACTTTGGATGATTAGAGAAGTCTATTATCTTAGTAAAGTGTAAATTTCTTCTAAAAATATCTTTACCATTTAATATAGCATCTTCTAAATGTTGGTCATTAGTAAAGTAGTCATTATTAAATTCAGAGTGTGAGTAGGCTTGAATCTTCTGTTTAACAGATTTAACATCTCCTAAGAATGAGAAGTGCCATCCACCATTAGGAATAATCATATTATATACATAATCATCTTTACCTCTATAACTCTGCATATCCTTTCCAAATAAAGCTGAGAATGGGAAGATACGAGCTTTAAACCATCTCTCCTCTATCTGCCAATCTAACTTATAGTAGAATAAAGACATCTCAATAGCACATACTCCCATATCTACTTGATACTTCTGTATTACTTCTTTTCTTACTATCTCATCACAATCAGACATTATAATAATATCATTAGGCTGATAGTCAGCTAAACCATCCATTATAGCACGTCTCTGATAATGTTCTCTATCCCAAGTAGATGTACAATTAGGAAATTCATGTAGTAATATATAATGTACCTTATCTGCTTTATCTCCTAGAGATTTCCAGTCAAAATACATTGGTTTTGCATTCCCTTGATGGTCAAATAATGATTCTACCACAACAAACTTATCTACTACATCATATAATTCCTCTACACGCATCTTAAATAACTCTACTTCATTATAGAAAATGCATGTATCAATTACTTTACCTCTAGGGATAGGTTGTTTAAACCATTTCTTATAACGATTTTCAGGTAATACATACCAGATATTAGCTCCACTAAACACATTTTCCCTTCCAAATAAGTCATATAAGGCAGGTGCTACACTATCATTCCACTGAATATCATGACCAGTAATCAGACATCCATCCTTAACTTTTGGAAGCCAAGCTTTTACATCTCTTTGAACTCCCTCATAACGATGGTCAGCATCTATGAATACTAAATCACAAGATTTATCATTAAATAAGAAAGCAGAATCTGCACTATCCATAGGATATATCTTAACATAATCTGTTAATCCAAATCTCTCAATATTGTCTTTAAAGATTTGAAGTAAGTCCATACCTTTTACTTGTGCACCATCTTCCATTTCCCAAGGTGAACCTTTAAATGTATCAATAGCATGTACTTGTATATTCTTCTCTTTGATTATTTCTGCAGCAGAACATAATGAACGTCCCATCCATACACCAATTTCAGCCATTACTCCTCCATCTGGAATTCTTCTAATTAATTCTTTATAGAATGCTTGATCATCCCATCCAAACCATCCTCCGGGTAATTCTTTCTCTAGATAAACACCATACTTATTATATAAGTGATGAACATATTGTTCTAAACGTTGTTTGGATTGACCATATAATGGAGCAAATGTACCACCACCTATATGCATAATAGGAAAACTACCAACTCTACTAGAGTCTCCCTGATTTTCATGATTGTAATTAATATCCTCTGGAGTCTCTACTAATTTGAATCCTGCTTGTTGTGCACGAATACAAAAGTCAACATCTTCATGATAACCTTCTCCAAATATTTCATCAAGTAAACCTATTTCCTTAAAGACTTCTCTTTTAATCATAACACACCAAAATAACATATATTCTGCACGTACATCATCTCTCCAAGCTTTCATAGGTCCAACAATACCTACATTATCTACAAAACGAGTTAGTAGTAACTTAATCCATTGATCCTTTTCTTGAGGACGTAATTCTACATCATTATTTAGAAGAATAATAAATTCACCCATACTTTCCTTTATACCTGCATTAGTAGCTTTGATAAAACCTACTCTTTGATCTATCCAGTATAACTTAAAAGGATTACCTAGTGAGTAAACATACTCCCGTGTGGCGTCAGTACAACCATTAGCTACTATAATTACCTCAATCTCTGTTAAGTCTGTATATCTCTGAATAGAAGCAATACAACCTTTAAGTAAATCTAGATTATTATATGTAGGAATTACTATAGATATACGAGGCTTTGTAGGATATTTCTGTAGAAGAGAGGTCTTTTTAGTAGAATCCCAAGTAGATATTCCTATTAATTTATTCTTCTCTAGAGAAAATGTCATGGCATCTTTATGGATAAGAGGAAATTCTCTCCATAGTTGATTAGGATTATTTGATAGATATTCTTTGGTTAGACTTAAGTCATCTTTTCTATCGGTAGGAACTTGTACTAACTTATATCCTAACTTCTTTACACGAATAGCAAAGTCTATATCTTCCTCATATCCCATTCCAAAATCTTCATCCAATAAACCAACTTTATCTATAATAGCTCGGGTTGTCATAGCACAAAAGAATACCATATACTCTTCTCTAAAGGTTAATACATTATCATCCCAAAAGAATCTCCAATCTTTATATGGACCAGTTATACCTACATTAGTACCTTCTATAAATGGCTTTTTCAAGATATTAAGCCATGTAGATTTAAGTACCTCAGTATCATTGTTTAAAAAAACAATATACTTACCTATAGCAGCTCTTATTCCTGCATTGGTAGCCTTAATAAAGCCTACAGGTTCATCTATCCATATTAACTTAAATGTACCTCCTAGACTATCTACATATTGTTTAGTGTCATCAGTGCATCCATTAGCTACAACTATAACTTCAACATTACTTAAATCTGTAGTGTTTATAATACTTTGAAGACATGATTTAAGACAGTCTTCTAAATGGTTATATGTGGGTATAATTATTGATACGTCTTTCACAGGGTCTGTTTTTTCTAATTTAAAAGGGGTATATCTAAACATAGAAATACCTTTTCTCATTTCAGGATTAGGACTTTCATATGCAGATATTAGTTGCATATCAGGTTTATACTCATAAAAGAAACGAGTTACACCTTCACATGCTATGTGGTCATGATAAGCAAAGATAGCTCCATCTGCAGCATACTTCTTAGCTAATTCTGTATCCTTAACTACGTCTTCGTACTCGTGCCCAGCATCTATAAAGATAAAGTCGAACTTTTTACCTTCAAGAAATTTTTCTACTTCTGGAGCATGACTATCCCCACGGTAAATATCTATCTTTCCAGTATTCTGACAGTTTAGAAGATTCTGACGATAGTTTAGAGGATAGTTCATATCAGCCCAGCCAATATCTATAGTAGTAATATCTTTAACCTGAACTACATCACAGAATATACGTGTTACTCCACCATCAGCTACTCCTATCTCTAGATAGTGTTCTACCTTTAAATCTCTGCAGTCAAATAAGTATTCTGATAATTCATCTATATCTTGCTGTAGACAATATCCACCTTGAAATCTTCCACCAAATTGGTAGAGATTTTTACTTCCTGCACTTAATACAAATTCTCTTATACTCTCAAGAGAAGATATATCACAAAGATTTTCATTTCTGTTAAGAAGGGGAGTACCATCTTTCCCAATAAATATACCATTAGCAAATCCACCTCTAGAGAGAGCCATACGTGTTCTATTATCTATGGTAGATGTCATTTTTCCATCCTCTGCCAAATGAGCAGTAATCTTATCTAGACGAGGAATAACTTCCCAACTATTAACTGTGTCAAGTAAGTTACCTATCTCTATATGTTTAGCTTTATCTTTATACCTCTCGAGAAGAATAGCTTCATTCCTTGGAACAACTTGTGACCATTCAGGTACCTCATTTACTGTGACTGACCCTTTATGCCATATAGGAAATTGTAAGATATGTTCATCAGTTGGACGAACAGTTGTAAGAGATATCTCATTTGGTACCTGAACTATCTTATAACCAAGCTGTTTTAATTTATGACAAAAGTCTATATCTTCTCCATATCCGGGATTAAAGATTGGATCAATTCCTCCAACTCTTTCTAAGATATCTCTTCTAGTCATTGAACAGAAGAATAATATAAACTCACTCTCTGTTTCTTTATGATAGTTTTTAGCTGCTCCTGTTATACCTACTTCATTATCCAATAAAAAAGGAGCTTCTAGCATTTCCAGCCAGTTAGCTCCCATTATCTGTAAATCATTATTTAATAAAATTATGTATTCTCCCTTACTAACCTCAATACCCATATTTGTAGCATTAGTAAAACCCAATGCTCTATCTACAGATATAGAAAATATATTAGGATATCTTTTATGTAATTCATAAATATAAGATAGAGTACCATCATCACTACAACCATTAGCTACTACAATTATCTCAACATCTTGTAAATCAGTATGTTGTATAATACTTTCTAAACATGGTTTTAGGCAATCCTCAAAATGCTTATATGTAGGTATAATTATTGAATACTTCATGCGATGGTTTTCCTACAAAGATATAGTATATAGTAATATCTTCCAAATTTATTTTACTTGTATAACTCCTATACCTGCCCAATCTGCAGTATTATCTAAAAACTCTTTCTTATCTCCTTCTAACTCTTTCCAGAAACGATGTACCTCACAACTATAATCCTTATGAGTTTTTGTTTCTTTGATATCATGCATACCTATATATCCACCTTTTTTAACAAAAGGAAGATAATTATAGTAATCTGCCTTTACACCCTCATAAGAATGGTCTGCATCAATAAATATAAAATCTAATTTATCTTCTCCTAATTTCTCCTTAACCCAATCTATAGATACTTTCTCTTTTGTATCATTGAATAGAACATGACAGTTTGGAGCAAATGTCTCAAACATATGCTTATTTTGTTCAATCTCTCTATCAGTTCTTACATGACCTACTCCCCATGGTCCATTAGGTAAATCTATACCCAACTTAATTCCTCCGGGAGTAGCTATTGAACACCATACATAAAAGCTGCCACCCTGACATAATCCTAATTCAAGAAAGTTTTTAGGTTGTACTATCTTATCAACAAATTCCATAAAAGGAATAATCTCGTTAGGTAATTGTAATAAAGCTCCTGTTGTTAGAGCTGCTGTATTTGCTATTGCTTGATAGTTCATATTAATATATTTTTTCAGTTGTTATATCAAGATGACCACATCTAATATTCGTATCAACACATATCTTAAATCCTGCTTCTTTAGCCTTCTTGTAAAAGAATAAATCTTGAGTAAATCCTATTGGACCAGCTTCTGTCATTTCATTAACAGATTTGAAGAATGGAGAAGATATCTTTCCACTCTCAAATATAGACCTTTTCATTAATGTAAAACCCATACCACTTCCATTAACATTTACTACATCTCCCGGTCTCCAGTTTATATTTACCTCAAATGGTTTTGAGGAGTTGATATCTCCATCTCCATATATAAGAGGAAGAGATGGATCACCTTTTGTCCAATATAATCCTGAGGCTATATCATAGCCACTCTCGAGGTGTTTATACATCTCGATTAAAGGTCCATATGTTCCGGGAATAAAAGGGATAATAACATCATCTTCCATGAAGAGAAGATACTTAAATTGAACAAGATTAGGATTTGTAAGAACTTGTTTAATAGCTTCTTCATAAGCTTCTCCTACTTCATGACCACTGACAACTAATTCAGTTACAGGTACATTCATTGGTTTTATTAAGCGTTTCCAGCTTTCAACTATCCAAGGATGGAATCCCACTTGATATTCTATACATACATCTTTACCACACTCACATTTCTTTGTGACTTCTTTCTTACCTCTTGTGGCAATTATAATTAAAGTAGCATAGTTTTTATAGGAATTTCCCTCTATAAATAGATTTTTCCATGCTTTGTTTTCACTCTCATCAATGAGAGTATCTAATTTTTGTACTTCCATATGTTGGTTTTTAGCAAATATACAACTTTTATTACATTGCTGTTAATAATATCCAAGGTTTTCTTAAACCTAGTGCTATATCATTATATACAAATCCAGTAGCTGTACTAGCAACACTTGTTACTACAGCATTTGTTGTAGCATTACTATGACCCCAATAAGGAACCATAGCATTATTAAGTCCTGCTACACTTGCTACAGTTGTTGAGCCAGCTATATTAACAGTACCTGCAGCACTACTCATACCATATAAAGTAGCTGCTAAGTTTCCTCCTGTTAAGAAAACATAACCAAACCACCATTCTCCGGGAGTTAAGCTAACATTAGATGCTATTTGATAATATCTTATTGAAGAATATCCACCCCACTGAGTAGCTACAGTTGATAAGTTACTTGATGCTGCATTACTTGACCATGACCAAGTTCCTGTAGCTGCACTAGCAAGAGATAATGTATTAGCATTTTTAGTATAAAATCCTGCATATAAAGAGAAACCAGCTGTTACGTTAGTTGTTTGTGAAGCATTTAACATGAACTTCAAAGCTGTAGCATTTATATTTCCATCTACATAGAATGGAACAGCAAAGAATGAACCATGAGTAATACCACCATTAGGAAAAGGAACACCTTGGAATGGTTCAAATAAATTATATGTAGGTGCACCTGTACCACTATAACCAGAATATCCAGTATAACCACTATAACCACTATAGCCAGTGTATCCTGAGTAGCCAGAAATACCACTGTATCCTGAGTAACCACTAAATCCTGAATAACCACTAAATCCTGAACTACCTGTTGCACCACCACTGTACCCACTATATCCAGTATAACCAGAATATCCAGAAGGTCCACTATATCCACTATAGCCACTTAATCCAGTATAACCAGAATATCCAGAAGGTCCACTATATCCAGAGTATCCTGAGATACCTGAATAACCACTAAAGCCACTAGTACCATTTCCTCCACCACTATAGCCACTATAACCTGTATATCCACTATATCCACTTATACCTGAGTATCCTGAATAACCAGAAATACCTGAGTACGCACTATAACCAGAGTATCCAGAAGAACCACTATACCCACTATAACCACTAGAACCAGAATAACCACTAAATCCAGAAGAACCAGTACCACCTCCACTATAACCAGAATATCCTGTATAACCAGAGTAACCTGATAGACCTGAGTACCCACTAAATCCTGATATACCTGTATAACCAGAATAGCCTGAATTTCCTGAGTACCCACTAAATCCACTACTTCCTGCTCCACCACCTGAATAACCTGAATAACCAGTAAAGCCTGAATAACCACTTATTCCACTATAACCACTGTACCCAGATAGACCACTGTATGCAGAATAACCACTGTATCCTGACAGTCCACTATATCCACTAAATCCTGAACTACCAGCTCCTCCACCACTATATCCTGAGTAACCAGTATATCCACTGTATCCACTTAATCCACTGTAACCAGAGAAACCACTTATACCAATATAACCACTGTATCCTGAGTTTCCTATGAATCCAGAGTAACCTGATAAACCAGAATATCCACTATAACCACTCAATCCACTATATGCAGAATAACCAGATAATCCTGAATAAGCACTATAGCCACTTAATCCACTATAGCCACTAAAACCACTACTACTAGAGTAACCACTATATCCTGTGTAACCACTGAATCCACTAGAACTGCTATAGCCTGAATATCCAGTGTATCCAGAGTAACCTGTATATCCTGAGTATCCGCTATAACCCGTATAACCACTATAACCACTTTTACCACTATATGCAGAGTATCCTGTATATCCTGAATAACCACTTATACCGCTATATGCTGAATAACCACTTATTCCTGAATAACCTGAGAACCCTGAAATACCACTATAAGCTGAATAACCTGTATATCCAGAGTAACCACTTAAACCAGAGTAAGCAGAATAACCTGATAGACCACTGTAAGCTGAATATCCACTGTAACCAGATATTCCAGTATAACCTGAATATCCTGAAGTACCTATATAACCTGAATATCCTGAATAGGCTGAGTAACCACTAATTCCAATATATCCACTATATCCACTTTCACCAGCTAATGTAACAGATACTGATATATTTTGATTGTTGGTAAATGTACCTCCACCTGTAACATATGTTACTGTATAACCATCATATAATGGAGAACCTGCACTTCCAAGATTTACATCTATATGCCAAATATGTGCTTTAGATAAATCACTAGGATCAAATATCATAAAATGATCACCGGGACCAAGACTATCTAAGAAAGCATCCATTGGTAAACTAAACCTATCTAGTTCAGATAGATTAATTTGTGTAGTAGATGAATAAGTAACAGGATCACTAAAGTTTATAAATCCAGCTGCAGGATTTCCTCCAGTAGAATTACTCCATTGATAATCTAGAGTAAATCCTCCAACATTTCCACTAAATCCTGAGTTTCCTGAGTATCCTGAGTATCCACTTATTCCAGTATAACCACTATAACCACTAGTTCCTATGAAACCACTATATCCAGAATATCCACTAATACCACTTCCTGAGTAACCAGAATAACCAGTATAACCCGAATAACCACTGTATCCAGTATATCCTGAGTAGCCACTCTTTCCAGAGTAACCAGAGTATCCACTAATACCAGAGTAACCTGAGTAGCCTGTATAACCACTAAAGCCACTAATACCTGAATAGGCTGAGTAACCACTATACCCACTTATACCACTTCCGCTATAACCTGAATATCCACTCAAACCTGAGTATGCAGAATAACCACTAAATCCTGATTGACCACTATAACCACTATAACCAGAAGAACTACTATAACCTGAATAACCTGATGAACTACTATAACCACTATACCCTGTATATCCAGAATATCCCGAATAACCAGTATAACCACTGTAACCACTCTTTCCACTGTAGGCAGAATAACCTGAAATACCTGAGTAGGCAGAATAACCTGACAATCCAGAATAAGCTGAGTAACCAGATAGTCCTGAATAACCAGAGAAACCAGATAGTCCACTATATCCTGAATACCCTGTGTAACCACTGAATCCTGATAAACCTGAATATGCAGAGTATCCACTTAGTCCAGAGTATGCAGAGTATCCTGATAAACCACTATATGCTGAATATCCTGATATACCAATAAAGCCACTATATCCACTTATTCCACTATAAGCTGAGTAACCAGATACACCACTTCCTGAATAACCACTATATCCAGAACGTCCTGAATATGCTGAATAGCCACTGTAACCACTAGTACCAATAAATCCACTGTATCCACTAGTACCTACTGTTGCTGTACCATCATAACCACTCCATCCAGAACGTCCACTATATCCACTATAACCTGATGCTGCTGAACCATTTACAACAAATCTTCCAGCAAAACGTTTATCAGGAGTTCCTAAAACTGTAACTCTTACAACATTAGAAGAAATTTCTTCTACTAAATATGGAGTTACAAGGAAAGGAGTAGATGTCATATCCCATATATCTACAACTAAATTGAAAGAGTTTAGATTATGAGTAAAATCTATATAGTAATTTCCTCCAGAGGAAACCCAGTCTACTAGAGAAAATACTTGACTCCAAGCTACAGATCCACTTCCACTATATCCAGAAAAACCACTACTTCCTATTCCACTGTAACCACTATAACCACTAATACCTATTGGTCCAATATAACCACTGTAACCACTTAATCCTAATCCACTATAACCTGACCAGCCACTCAAACCACTGCCACTATAACCAGAGTACCCAGTCCAACCACTTTTGCCACTATATCCACTATATCCAGTTCTCCCACTTATACCACTATAGGCTGAGTATCCACTAATACCTAGTCCACTATATCCACTCCAACCTGATATACCACTACCACTATAACCAGAATAACCACTATCTCCACTGTAAGCTGAGTATCCACTCTCTCCTGAATATGCAGAATAACCTGATAACCCCGAGTAGGCAGAATAACCACTTGCACCTAAATAACCACTGTAACTAGAGTAGCCACTCTTACCTGAATAGGCTGAGTAACCTGACAATCCTATACCAGAGTAACCACTTATACCCCTTCCAGAATAGCCCGAGAATCCAGAGAAGACAGCATCACCATCTCTTCCAGAATAACCAGAGTAACCAGATTTTCCATCTATACCATCTGATCCTTGTGCTTGATTACAAATCTTATTTAAAATCGAAGTGAGTGACTCACCTTTTGTAGTAGGGACACATAACTTTCCCGGACAGTCATCGACTATCTGGGATATACCTATTTCAGGATCAGTGACTACTATGTATTTCTTATCCATCTAAGTTTAAAATAATTTTTTTTATGCAGATGACAAAACAATATATCTATCTCATTAAAAATGAGGACAATATATCCTAATCCAAATCTATCTTTTCATCAATTATCTCCATCTCAGGAATCTCAGGAATATCCTCAACTTCTAATCTTCCTTGAGACATTCTATGAGAAAATGGGTCCTCTATAAAGGTACCCAAATCATCTGCTATACAGTTTTGAAAAAATTCATCTACATTCTTTTCCTCTAGTTGAAAGTAGTACTCATATGTTGAGATATAAATAACCTTTCCTGTGGGTAATGATATATTAGGCATTATTTTATACGGTTTTGCATTGAGTTATAAGTCTGCATATAAACTGCAGGTTCAAAAGTATATCCTGTATATCCAATAGTATTAAACAATAAAGCAAACAATTTACTATCTCCTTTATCTTTAAATGCACCTAATCCTCCAAAGTTATATGAATAACTCTTACCATTCTGATAGTATAATTCTCTACTATAATCTTGACCAAAAGCTTGTAGTATATGTTCCATTGTTAACTTTAGAATACCTGACATATTATCTACTGTAGTTCTAGGAAGTCCAATAGGATCCATTATAGCTCTCTTCATCTCCATATATCCTAATCCCCACATAGGTAAAGGAATAAATGTACCAACCTCACCACCAACCCTCATCATTACTAATAACATTAACTGTTTAAGATAACCCATTTCTCTCAACTTCTTATTTTTATCCTTATCATCATAATCATATCCAAATCCAAAGAATACGATCATACCAAATATAGCTGTCCATAAAAATTCAGCAAGAGAACGTCTTAAAGCTAATTGTTCTTGAGGACTTTTAGCTATTACATTCCAGTAATCACTAGCGTGTTGAGCATCTCTATTCCAAAAAGCTTGAGCAAGATTTCCAATTAAGTTACCCATAGCATAATGGTTACCCATTCTTTCTCTCTGGAGGAAAGGGTCATTTACTCTTCCATGCATACGACGTAAGAAGTTACTTGGGAACCATTGTTTTAAAGCTAATCCCCATTGTCCAGCTGTAGTATAAGATATCCATGGTTTATTTGTAGGATAATAGTTACCTTGTAAAATAGTATATAATTGCATAAGTTCTCTTCTAACTAATACAACTTGTTTACCATCTAATGGATTCCAATCTTCCTCTAAAGATTTATATATATCTTTAAGACGAATAAATCCATCTGGTCCTAATTCATATAATTCATCTACTGATAAATGTTCTCCATTAAATACTACATTTCTAGATAACATTACACCTAATCCAGTTTGTATAGCCATTAACTTTTCACCCTCAGTACGAGGAGCCATCATCTTAGAACGAATACTACTATATAAAGCCTTCATAGATAATTGATGAGATACATGATGAGGAGTAGGTATCATATTAAATACTGCTATAAGCTGTGTATTTAATCCCCAATTTGATTGTTGCCAAAAATCATAATCAAAATCTTTTAACCATTCTCCTGCTTTTACACTAGATTTAAGATAGTTAGCCCATGCTGATTTTGACATATTAGCCTCAATAAACATTTGAACATTACCTGCAAGAAAGTTAATTGCACCACCCGGTAAATCCATCATCAAACGCATTCCAGTTAATTTTAATATAAGTTGTGTTGCTTTAGCTAGGAATGGATTATTTAAAATATTTACAGGAATCTTATCTAATATTTTTGTATTATACATATCATTAAATATCTCAGCTCTATTAGCATTAACATTTGTAACACCTTTTATTATTGCTTTATCTCTTGATGCAGTAAATACATCTCTGAATGCTTTAAAGATAGGTTCTACTTCAGTTTTAGCAGACCATTCATTCATATCCTCAAAAAACATAGCAACTCCAGCAATAGCATCTTCACTAACTCTTTCTATAGGCATAGTACGTGATGAACGTAATTTTACAGTTTCATTGTTTATTGCTAATCCTGTATAAATATCATTATTCTTAATAGTTGTCTGACCAATATCTTCAAGATAGTTTTGTTCTTCTACTTGTGCTTTTTTACTTCCTAAAAGAGGAACAGCATTTCTTATATAACTCCACATACCTTTGGCTTGAGTAAGCATAAACTTTTTCTCCTCAAATTTATCTATATGTCTAGCTGGTAATACTCCATCCAATCTATCTCCCTCATCTAAATCTAATTGTTTAGTTAGATAAGCATGTCTAGTAGCAATAAGTAATTTAAAAGCTGTTGGATTAGTATTTTTTAGATTATTATACTCTTTACTCCAATATGGATTTTCAGTTCCATCTTCTAAATGTTGTGTGGGTAATGGTAACCATTGTCCATTTATATCAACTGTTGCTTTCTCTTTACCAGATAATACATCCTCATCCATCTCATTTCTTTTCTGGACAACAAATTTATCTCTAACTTTACTTTGAGTAAGAAAACGTGGAGGTTTTTTATCGGTTAATAATGGATCAACTATAGCATTTCTTACATAAGAGATTGGTGTCCAAGTATTTATATGTTCACCTTCACTAAAATAACTTTTTCTTTTATGAATTGATATATAGTAATCAATTAAATCAGCTAATGGATATCCTTCATCAGGATCCTTTTCATTAGCCTCAAGCATTTTCATATAACTTAAAGTGCTCTCAAATAAACCATCACCCATAAATTTCTCAATATCACTAGTTAAAGCCATATCAAATGATGATCTATCCTCAACTCTACTTCTATGTAACCACTTGTTCTCTGAATTAAAACTATCATCATTAAGATATTGTTCTAAGTACATATAGAAATCATGCATTACAACTGAATACTGGAAAGATACACTATTTTGATAAAGTGAACCCAATTGTTGATATAGAGATTCTAATCTAGCTTGTTGTTCATCAGTTCTTGAACTTCTCTTTAATTGAGAAAATGAACGATACATTATTTCTTCAGCATTATCTAAATTCTCTAGAGTAGTAAATGCTTTCTCTTTTAAAGTAGCAAAAGCTATTTCAGCTCCTTTTGTCTTAAAAGTAGGATTTAGACTAGATAAATTTTGGAAATCTGAATTATCTCCAGTCTCAGTTTTCTGTATAGCAGATAAAATTTGTTGAGCTTGAGAATCAGTTAACCCAATATAGTCAGAGAATATTCTTTTAACATCTTCTGCTTTATATATAATAGAATTTTGTGATATAAGAGTTAATCCAGTTATCATATCAATCCAAGCTAATAACTTTTCTCTTGTTTCTGGTTCTTCTACTTGATTTAGAACTTGAGAATATAAACCTGTTCTTGATCTTAGCATATCAATCTCACCTTCCATCTGTTTTAAAACTTTACTAAATAAAACATCTGTTCCATTATCATCTTTAACAGTCATTTGTTTAAGAGAAGACATATCAGCATCTCCTCTAAAGTCTCTAAGTTGTTTAATATACTTTCTTTCTTTATCAGATAATTGTTGAATTCTATCTTGCATTGCTTTAAATGCAATATTTTTACCTAATAAACCATTAAGTTCATCAAATATTTTTGTACGAGCATCATAAAATTCTTGCTTTGGTACATTTAATGTATATAGAGCATCATATTTTTCACCTACTTCTTTTTGAATTTCATCTCTTGTTTTAGTTCCAATTTGTTTACCTGCACTATTATATATAGCATTTCTACCTATATCAATTAAGTGACTAACAACATCAGTTACTGTTCTATTACGATGTCCTTGAAGAAGACGAGATGTCCGTAACTCATCTATCTCATATAAATCATTTGTAATATCATATGTAGTTTTCTCTACATCAGGTAACTTATCAGATAATACTATTAATTTACTTCTTAATCTTGCTATTTTTTCTGTAAGTTCATCATATTGTTTATTTCTAAAAGTCTCATCAATCATAAAGGCAGCATATTGATGCTGTTCTAATATTAGTAATTTCTTTCTAATATCCTTCATTTCTTTTAATACAGGACTATCATTTTTATTTTCTTTTAATAAAGCTAACTTATCATAGTAGTCATCAGTAAATGGACGATAAGCTACCTTTCCAAGCCACTTATTAAATTCATCTTTTAATTTTTCTATCTCAGCTTCTTTAGCAGATATTTCATCTTGAGAACCTGTACTATATAGTATATTTAACTCTTTCTGCATACTATAAATAGCTTTCCACTTTTGTTGTTTATGGAAATTAAAGTTAAAGCTATTAGTTTCTGCTAGAAGACATCTTTTTAAAACTTCATTAGTTTCAGAGAAAGGAGTATAAAAAGACTGAATATTTTGTATAAGAAGATTTGCATTATAATAACCAATTCCTTGCTTTTCTAATTCATCTATAAGAGGTAAAACACTATCTGCAAATTCTTTTGCTTGCATTTGACCTTTATATTGATATATTGCATATTGATCATAAAAATATGCTACTGCATTTGATAAAAAAGGATCAGATAACATAGTAGGAGATGATGTTAAGAATACTAATTTATCTATACTTGTAGCATCTTTTAATTTTTCTATATCTACTTTTTGAATATTACCTGCTTTATCAACTACATTATCAAAATTAGTTTGACTAAAGTTTCCAGTTAATGCTCTCATAATTTGAGCCCCTTCTCCTATAAAGGTTCCGTGCATGTCTTCTCTAAGTTTAGCTTTCATTACCTCACCCTTTACTGTATCATACTTCCTTTGTAGTTCTGCCTTATATCTATGTATATAACCATCCATCCATTTGTCTGTTATTTTTGCCAAATGAGTAGTTAATTTATTTTCTATATTTTTATTAGAAACAGCAAAATTAGTAGTAACATTACCCATGTTATTTAACATCTTATCATATATTGCCAATCCTTCTGTCTCAGAAGGCCATTTATCTTTGATATATGATAACATATTTTGAAACTCATCAGTAATTGTTTTAAAAGAAGTAGCAAATGTAGAATATGCTTGTAATTCACTAACATTATCTAACAGTTTATCTATTGTATTACTGGTCTGCATCTTCTTAATAGCAGCATTCATAGCATCTGGAATAGTCTCCATTGAACGATATGTGTCACCTAGATTTTGAGCAACATTTAACATCTTTAATAACCTATGATTATTATCTGTAGGATTTTCCATAATATCCTTTAGAAGATCTCCTGCTATAGCAAAACGAGATATTATATCAAATATTCTATTATAGTCTTTATTTGCTGGATCTTGTAACTCCTCAATAAGAGCTTTCATATTCTTGCTCTCAACATTAACTCTGAATACTTTAGCAATCTGTTTTTTGATAGCTTTAGTAAACTCATACATAGCTTTTATGATATCTCCTGCCTCATATGTCTCAGGAGTTTCTTCTTCCATATTATCAAAAAATACACTATCATATACAGACATAACCTTCTTAACATTAAGATTACTTATATCTCCTTGTATAATTTGGTTAGCTGCCTTAATAAAAGGAGAATTAGCATCAAATAAAGGTTCTGTATAAATAGCTGGAGAGTTTATATGAAATAACTTTCTTAAAAACTTAAAGAAGTCATGAGCCATTTGTCTTAACCAACCTCTCTTTTTTCCATATTTTGCATCTGCCTCATTTCTATATGCTGCCTTTACATATTCACCTATTTGTTGAGCAATAGCTTCTCTTTTTATCTTATCTATATCTGGACGTCCATTCTTCTGATAAGCTGGGTCTGTACTATATTTCTTGTATATCTCACTGTAGAGTGGCATATCTATAATCTTTGCCATCATTTCCATCTTTAAAGGATGTTCATCTGGTAATAATTCAGTAAAGAAGTGAGATACCTCATGAGGTAATTCCTCAATCATAGCTCCTCTTTTTATTAAGATAGTATAATCTCTAATAAGAGCAACACCATTTCTATCTAAGTTATCAAACTCAGCTACTCTAGCATTAGGATTTAACTTCTTCATAAAGTTAAGCATATCCTGTACAGAAGGGTCTTGTAGAAATGGATGGTTTAACCATAGATTATCTCCTATAAGATTTAGAGAAGATGAGGTAAATTGCTTTAGATATGTAGCTCTTAGATAATCAGTTATGTGTGCAAATCCTCCACTTTGACCCAGAAGATATTTTACTACTAACTCTTCTGGAATATCAATCTTCCATTGATTTAATCCTATACGAGTAATTACCTCTCGAGTAAATTGCTTATTAATATCAGCAATAATATTCTCTTCAAAACTTTTTAGTCCTACCTTTGGGAATATTTTTAAAGCTAGATTAACAATATTTTCACCAACAGCTCCTATTGCTCCTTCTTTTTCACTAGTAGAAGAATTAGCTTGTTCAGCTATTTCATGTAAAAATAACTCTGGATCACTTTCAAATGATGTTTTATAAAGACCTTTAATTTCGTCTTTATATTTAAAAACATCATCTACCATTTTCAACTGTTCATCAGTTAAATTAGGTATATCAGTTTTTACCTCATTCTTTGCAGATAGTATATTATTATCTATATTAAAAAGAGATGACTGTACAGCTAATTCTTTAACTGCATCAATGATACCAAGTTCTATTTTATTTTTATCTAGTCTACATTTCATTCTACAAATATATATGATTATTAATTAATTACAAATTAACATTTAATATTAATTTGAGGAAGATTATCAGGAATAACTATATCTCCTTCTTCAGAGACTATATAGTTTCCTTCTTTTTGTATATTTTCTACTTCTTGTTTACGAATTTGCTGAGCTGACTGTTCTTTTAAATCATTTTCTATTTGTGCTTTACTTCTGTCTATTGCCTCAAATGCAGTATCATTTGGTTCTATTTTTATCTTTGTAACTATAGATGATTGTCCCATTGTAGAATAATTACCTATACTTATGTCTCTTGAACGTATACGAAATAAATCTCCCATATCTACACCATATTTAGTTTTAGCTTTAGCAGTTAAAGTAGCAATAGTATCTATTAAACGACTAGAAGGTAATGTAGTATATAATTCCATATTAGGTTTTACTAACATATGTTCTATCATATACTTTAAAGTGGAATCTTTAGAACAACTCATATTATTATATTTTACAATTTAATGGATCAATTTCATTATCTTTTACATCATCAAGCATAAAGTCATTTTTACCATCTAATTTAACACTTTGCTCCTTTGCTAATCTATTCATAAAATGAGTAATATTTGTATTACCTAATTTACTATATAGTTTTCCTGTATGAGATTTTTGATAAGGTAGTCCCGGACGATCTTTCTTCTTTTTCTGATATAAATCACTTTCATGAACTCCATATTGTTCACTTGTTTCATCTGGTGCAGCAGCTATTTCATTATTAATAATAACAGGATTATTCCATTTTAAGTCAGGATTCATATCCTTAAACATCTTTTCAAATTGTTTAAGATAATTTGTAATAACTTCATTAGTTGCTGCTTCTGTAGTCTCTCCATCTTTAAAAGAAGCTCCTTCTTTAAGGAAACGATTAAAGTTATTAATAGATGTTTCTACTACATTTTTGATAATCATAGGAGGCACCAAGTAAGAGAATGAACCTTTATTTCTCTCTAGATGAGAAGATTGTGTAAGCAGGTAATATCCTAGTACGTTAAATATCTGACGTATTTCTTTTACATTTGCTGAATCTTTATAGAAGTCTAGTCTATCTTGGTTCTGTCTAAGTTTAGCCTCAATAGTAGGAAAGCTAGATATATCAAACATTACTAACTTCTCAAAGTTATCTCTAAGAACTGTTTCTTCAGCTTCTCTATCTTTGGGATTTGGAGATAGATTAAAGGTTATATAGTTTTGAGGTAAAGCATTTAATACATCTTTAAAATCTGGAACACCATCTTTCATAGGATCAATACCATGTTCTGATTTAGTATCAATACTTTGTATAAGAGGTATTTCTCTTAACTCTGAGTACTTTGAAGTAAGAATATCCAACTGAGATGATAATAAACTTTTACTATATAAAGCTCCAATCTTTTCATCTTCAGATAAATTATCTACCTTAGAAAGAAACTCTTTAGCAAAGGCTTTATAACTATCAGTACTCTCAACCAAAGGTCTAAGTAAAGGAGATATATCATATTCAAAAAACTCATAAAGTTTATTAGCATTCTCTCCATCCTTATAGATAAAGAAGTTAAGATATGTAGAATATATAAAATCAGATATTACTCTCATCTCTACCTTTCTTCTATCCTCTGGAGTACCAAATGTCTGCCATACTATATTCTGTAATACATTTTGGAATTCTTTAACAAAGAATTTGTTATCATTTATTAATATATTTGGAAATGCATTTGATAACATATTTTTAACAGTCTCATCATTATAGAAAGGAGTTACCATACTTTCATCTTGAATCTTATTTTCAAATTCAGGGTTTGACATACCTGATACTTGACGTGCTTGTTTTAAAGCTTCTGCATATGAAATAGCAGATAAACTATTAACTTTTGTTGAGTTTCTTGATAATCCCTTAATAAATAATAAGTAGAACATATCACCATCAGCCAATACTGTTCCATAATAAGAAGCTATATCCTTAGCCATATCAGTATAAGATGGATTCTCTCTAAGAAACTGTTCCATATTTCTTTTATACTTTGGTGCATTACGCTGGAATTCTCCATACTTTTCAGTAAAATCTGCTAAATCTTTTTCAGAAAAAGATAAGTGTTTATCACCTAAATAGTTCTGAGATGCTGGACCTGCAGCAAACATATATTGATTAATACTAGTTTTTCCATTAGTTTCTTCATTCTTAACTCGATACTTTCCCCATCCCGGAAAACCAGTTTTAGCATCCGATATTGGAAATATTTCACTACCTGACCATTTCTGAACAGAAGATACTAATGCATGTTTTGGACGAGCATCTGTACCTAATTTATCTAATTCATTTTGTACGTCTTGTACAACAGGATTATTTAAGAATAAAATTGTTCTTTCTAAAGGAACTCCTTGTGCCATTAACCATATCATTGGTTTAACATTTAACCAAGTTATTCCAAGAGAAGGAAATATATCAGCATTTTTAAATAAGTCTAATAGAGAAGATACTTCTGCTGATAAGTCTTTTGTAGTTCTGTCCCCATTCTCATTAAATACTGATATTTTAATACCCTTACTTGTATCTTTATTATACAATAAAGGAGTATGTACAAAACGTTTATATGTTTTTTCTTTATTGTTCTTTACTTCTTCAAGTAGATTTATACCTGTATCTATTCTCTTAAGTAATGCATTAAGTGGACCAGCACGATATTCTCTCTGAATAGTTAATCCTGATATCTCTAATAAAGGAAGCATAGAACGGAAACGTACTAGAGAACCTAAAATAGAACGGATAGCAAAATTATTATGGTGATTTGCAATATTAGTTACATAACTCATTGCCTCTAGAGAGGTAAGTTGTCTACCTAATTCTACTGGACTTCCTGTTTTTCTCTCAAGATTTTCTTCTGCTAACTTCTTAATCTTAGCTATAGAGTCTGTTTCTGTAAGAAAATCATAGTTCTCAGGAGCTTCCATGAACTCTAATATTGATGATACTATATCATTAGTTACACCTTTAATATAATTATCTCTTTTACTTTCCATCTCATTTAATTCCTTCATTAAAGGAGATGAGATTCTTTTACCTTTATTCAAATCAACAATTAAAGAAGATACTGCATCTACGATATCATTAAATTCTCCTTTTTTTCGTAACTTAAATAAAGTAGATTTAGGATCTATAAATCCTGCAACTGTACGATATCCATCCTCTTCAACAATAGTTAAATCTCTATCTAAATCACTAACTGTCTTACCTTTTAGTGCATATACCTCATTCTCTAAAAATTCTTTCTTTATAGAATTTAATTGTTCATCATCTGTTGATGTATTTTTAGCTAATAAGAATGATTTTTCTGTACCAATTTTAGTAGATAATTCTTCTATCTTATTTGTAATATCACTATATTGTTCAGTAGGACGCTTAATTATACGACCTAAACTATTTAGATACCTGAATGATGCAGTTACTGTATCAATATCATTATCACTACCTGTCTGAGCATAGAACTCAGGAGGAAGTAATATCATATCTCCAAATGCTTCTGGCAAGAATTCTCTTACTATAATATGTGAGGAGAAGTTTAAGTCTTGTAAAGGGATACGTACACCAATAAATGTAATAGAATCTCCATATGTATTTAACCACTTCTCATTACGTATTGCCTCATTTAGTCTTTTAAGAGTAGTAATACGTTCTCCATCTGGATGATTTAAGTTAAGAAGGGGATAGAACTGCTTACGAAAAGATATACGACTTTCTACAGGAAGTGTAGATATAGCTTTACCATCTACAATTTTTAATCCATGCCATTTTAATTCTATTGTTCCTCTATATTCTTCTGGTAAAGAATCTTCTAGTGAAGAATAAGTACCATCTTTATTCTTTTTTCTAAATTTAATTGGTTCATTTGAACCCATCTCAAATGACTGATAGAATTTGGTACCATTTAACTTTACTTTACGGAAATTATCATCTACAATACCAGCAATTAAATCAATAATATTCTTTTGGAAAGGAAGAGCCTCTAAAAAAGTAGAAAAATTACCATCATCATTACTATTAAGTAAGTCTAATACTTTTTCATCAATATCTCCTATCTCTAACATTCTCTCTCTCAAATATTTAACAAAGGTTGCTTTATCTCTCATTTTACCATCAATATCTAATCCCATATCTGTAAGAGCACGAGATGAATTAATACGAATATAATCACTTAAACTTCTTACTACTTTCTTATAAGAATTAAGAAGAGTAGTAGATACTGTTCCATATTTCTGTTGAGATAGTAATCCCTCATAGAAGATAGATCGTAACTGAACAGCAAATGTAGAACGATCATTTAGATGAGTAGTATTTTGTTGAAACTTGAAAAATCCTCCTGCGTGGAATGTTGAATGTAAAGTTTTACCAACAGTACTTGATAAACCATCTTTACTAAATACATTTTCTACTGGAGGAGTAAATGCTTTACTACCACTATCCATTACCATATAATCAATATCCTCTCCATACATCTTATCAAAAAGAGGACGTGTAATTCTATTCATATCAAATTCAGGAAGTAATACCCTTAACCCCATCTTATCAAACGAAGGAGTCATTGGAGAATTAGTCTCATAATAAATAGGTCCTGTTAATGCATATTTAGATACATTAAAAGAAGAGTAACTACCATCCTTATTAGGACCATTTTTAATATGATCACTTTCTTCATCTGAAAGTTCATGACCTAAACCTTGTTTTAATAGTAATATCTGTCTAATATATTCTTTTTCATCTTTATCCCAATCCCATACCATCTCTCTCATTCTCATAAAACGATTAGTATCTAAGTTAAGATAAGCACCAGCATCAGCAACTTCCATATCTTTAAAAGCAGTTAATATATTTACTTTCTCAACTCTCATTTGCTCAAGAGTAATATTAGCTCTTTCTCCTGTAGATTTCTGCTTACGAAGTAATAATAAGGCTTTAAGCATATTATCATCTTTTAAAGCAATACTCTCCATTTTAATATCCTTCATAACTACTTTCTTAACTAACTGATAGTTTTTTTGAGAAGTAATACCTTTTGATGATTGATATGTATCTTTTAGTGATCGAGCTGCTGTCTGAGCTGCCATAGCTTCTGCCATAATCTCATCTACCATATTGATAGAACCATTATTAGCAATAATCTTTCTTCTCTTGATTGGATCTTTATAGTAAGTGTAATCTCCAAAGAATAGTAAACTATCCTCCATTGTCATAATGAAGTCATTAGCTATAATATCTCTAAATATACCATCAGATAACTGACCTAGTGTATTTATTTTCATATAGAATGGATTACGAACAGAGTTAATAGCTGATAGAGTATATAGTATATTATTACTTTTCTCAGATAAGCTATTATTAAATACATTCTTATATGAGTTATCATTTGTTATTGCAACCTTCTCAAAATAATTACTTATCTCTAAATTGATTTGATTGAAAAGAGTAGGATCTTTTACCTCAAGACGACTCATAAGAGTATTCATATCCCCACCTTCTTCTCTTATAAATGCTTTTATTTTTCCTCTAGAAATAGGAAGCATTTCATCAAATACACCTAATTTATCTAATCCTTTATTAGCATGATTAATATCTCTTTTAGCATTAGCATCATCTAGATAGTATTGGAACTTCCAAGCTGCATACTGTATATAATTTCTAACCTGATTAAGGAAAGTAGGATTAACAAAACCATCTCTTTCAATATTAACAGCTTTAATGAACTTTCTTTCTATACCATCAGTTTCTTGTAAAGATAATCTCCAAGCTGTATTAGATGTCTCTACTCTTCTCATTTCAGAAGAACCATCAGACTCATATAGTACAGCATCCATTAACATTTTCTCTTCTGCAGATGAATCTTGTACTCTCTTACTTTCTAAAGAGTCCTCACCTATGTCTGATATCTGAGATATAATAGATATACCCATTCTCATATTTGGTACTTTAGTACCAGTCTGATTAAATATTCTATTAAATAACCAAGAGTTTATAATTTGAGGATTCTTTATTGGATCTAAGTGAGATAATGCTGGGAACTTTGCAAAGTCACTAAAACTATTAATGTGCTCATTTATAAGCATTTCTGTTACCAACATGTTATTTGGTAAGAAGTGAGAGAATTGCATCTTGTCTATAACAATCATAGAACCTGATGAGAAACGTTTATGATAGTTTTTCTCAATACGAGCTAACTGTTGGAATAGAGGAAGATATGCTGCAAATACTTTATATTTAGGATCTCTAGTTAATTTTCTATCCTTACCATCAAATAACATTTTACTAACAGGACTTGGAGAGAAAATACGACGAGCAAATCCTTGTAACTCCTCCTCCTTTTCTCTTAAGGTGTTCATAGCAATTATCTTTTGTACACCATCTAAATCTGGATTAATATTATACAGTTGTAGCTGTTTCCACTCTTTAACTAAGTTTACTATATTTGTATTAAATAAATGAGCAATTTGCTCACCTGTTTTCTTATGGTAAGTGAATAGGATATCTCGTATTCTATTATAAATACTTCTTATCTCATTAAAATGATTAGGGTTTTCATATGCTTTATCATTTAATTCTATACCTAAATTAGAGAAGAATTCTTGTAATTCTCCTTTGTTAGGATCATTTGTATGGAAATTCTTATATACATAGAATGCATTAAAATAGAAACGATTTCCAATATGATCATATATAAAAGGATTCTCACTCTCAAAGTCATTCATAAATTGAGTTAAACCTTGTTCACCATTTGCAAATATCTTATACATTGCATAATAAATACTTATATATTTTTTATTACTTTCATCAAAACGTTTCTTTGTATTTATCTGAAAACCTTTAGTAAAATCATTAAGTATACTATTAATAATACTCTCTAAGTTTTCTCTTGTTTGTATAGGAGATTGTATATAAGGATTCTCATTATCAGGAGCAAAGTTCATTCTTCTGACAACTGTATCAAATGGAACTTTTCTTAATGACATTACGAGCTCAAAATGCGTAAGGAATGACATAAGACGACCATGACTTTCTATATCTTCTGCAGATGCTTGTTGTGATGATAAGAGTTGTGATAAGTTTCGTAATTTTGGAATTAAACCTTCTATACCTTTTTCAGTATCTCCAAGTAATCTATCTCTAACTGATCTTAACTCAGGAAACAACATCATACTATGTTGTGAGTTAAGTTGTAATATCATTGTAGATAATGTAGGAGAACCCTGTAAGATATTTAAGGTCTTATAGAATGCTTCCTCTCTTGAGAGAGTAAGTGGTAATCCTGCTGTATTTGTTTCGAATTGTTCTTCGTTTAAATCAGATGATAATAAACGAGGTATACCATTAAAGAAGTCTTTTAATTCTTCTCTAGCAAATTCAATAGCTTGTTTTAGATTACCCGGATTATTATAATCTAAATCTGGAGACTCAGCTATATCTGGTTTTGTATCTTCATCACTTGTATCATTTGCTCCTTCCTCTTCTTTCTGCATAAATTCACTTAAACTCTCTTCATCTACAATACTAGATATTCTATTCTGATTTTTATCAAATAGATTACGTAGACTTCTATATTGAGAGAATTTAAAATAGGCACGCATAAAGTCAGCAAACCTAATTAAATCTCCATTTGGATTTTTCTCTAATATAAAATCTAAAAGATTACTATAATATGCTAAGTTTTCATCATTTGTTTTTAAATGACCTTCAACTACTTCATCCTCAGATTTATCAATAGCATCATTTATCTGCTCACGCATTGAGTTAATAGCCTGCTTTTGGTTTTCTAAAGATTGTCTTATTATATCATGTAGAGTTTTAACTCCATCCATTGTCATTAAATCAGATATAACAACATTCTTTTCGGTTAGATATTGAGTAAGATTGAAATCAGCAAAGTCCCTGAACTCTCTAAATGTCATATTATCAATAACTCCACTGTCTCCAGTAGTTGAATCTATGAATAGTGAGTTAAGATGAGTAAATATAGCATTATCAGTAGAGAAATTACTTCTATTAAATGTATTAGTATTTAACTTCTCAAACATATCTAGATAAGAAATAGTACCCTTATTTGTAAACCATTCCCATAAGCTACGTAAAGCATCTAGAATTTTTCCAAATAAAGACTTTGCTTTCTTATTTCCCTCTAGAGGAGAATATGTTTTTGGAGATGTTGCATATCTCCTAAATTCTTCAGCTAGTAATTCTTCTATATCTATATTATTTGCTGTAGAAGTATTTAGATTTCTAGAATCTCTTGTAGTAAAATCAATATTCTGTTTTTGTAGAGATTTATATAAATCTAATTTCTCACCTTTAGTAAGATATAACTGACTGAAACGATGCCAACCTTCATGATAATCTGCTCCCTTATTAACCTTTTCATAGAAGTTAATAGCATCTATAAAGAACTCAGCACCTGTTTGTGAGTTCATAGTACGAATAATATTAATTCTACCTTTTAGTTCTGGGAATCTTTCCTCTAACCAAGCTTGTCCTTTTAGTAAATCTTCTCTTGTAGCTAATGCGTCATTTGAACGCAATATCATTTTTAAAGGATTATCTTTCTTAATATTCTTATTAAACCATGAAGTTAAACTTGGATTAAGAGGATTAACTGCTACATTGTTTTTTGCAGTAGGTATAATCCTATCATACATAGATTCTATTTTATCTCTATATAACTGAATTTCTTTAGATAAAATAGTACTATCTTGATTTTTATTAGTAACTTTATTATAAGCAGTTATAGATAATCTTAAACTTCCTTTATCTTTAGTATTTAGTATTGTAGCAACATTTGAGATACTTGTAGTTAGATATATAATATCATTCTCTCCTTTAGATTGTAAACCTGTTGCTTGAGCAATCATCATATCATAGATGGATGCTTGTTTTCCATACTTAGTTTTTTCTCTTTCACTAAGAAATCCATCGGTGGTTTTAATATCAATAACCTTAAATGTACCATCTGGATATATAGCTAATAAATCTAATTCACCTCTCATACCTAATTCCCTAGAGTATAAGAAGAAATTATTCTTTTGTTGAGGAGTTAATGATGAATTATCAACTACTGAACGTAAGTCTGTTAGATGAGCATCTTGATAGTTTGTTTGAATAAAGTTAATGGCATACATCATGTCATTAATAAATTCTTCCATATATCTACTTACAACTGGAGATGGTAGTGACTTTAGAGGAGCATTATTTTCTGAGAAACGTCTGAATAAGTCTGTAAATTCTTTATCTTGTAGTATTTTCTCCTTAAAAGTATTATAGTCAATAGGATTAGTAAAGAACTTTCTTATTGTTATATCTGCTAAATCACCTCTTCTAGTAGAGATTGTTCCAGTAGTATCTTTACTTTTAACAAATGACCCATTTAAGAACTCAGTAACTCTAATTAACTTCATATTACTTCCATCCTCGTTCTTAAGTGTAGAAAAGTCCCATGTCATAGGATTACCTACACTAGTACCAAACTTAACCATTTCTGTAACTTGTGAAAAAGATGAGGATATCTTATCTAAGAATGGTTTAACTTCTTCTCTAGTAATACTAGATGGAGCATTTTTAATTTCTCCTACATTTATACCTAATAATTTTTCTAATTGTTCTTTATTCTCATATTGTTCAATATTCTCTTTAGAGAACTGACCTTCTGTATGTGTTAATTCTGAGAACATTTTTCTTACAGAATCTGCCTTAACAAGTAAATGCAGCTTTCCTGCTACATACTGAGTCATAGCAAATGCATACTCAGTAGCATTTTTCTGTTTATCTTGTTTAAGGAATTCCTCAAACACAACATTATATACACTCTTGAGAATAGCTTCTGGAGATATAGTATAATCAGCAGAGATTACTCTACTTACTATTTCTAGGGCTAGTCTTTCTTTTTCTGGGCTTAGTGAACAAATCATTAGCAGTCGTCTTTTGTAACATCCCCTAAATTAAGAGTAGGGTCTGGATTATTAAATGCCTTTAAAATCTCATCATCTGATAAAGTTTCTCCTACTTTAACTATAGTAGTAGATGGGGACTTTTCTGTTTGAGCTTCTTGGTTTTGTATCTTTGTTAGTTCATTCATATCATTATCTAATGTTATAGCCATTCTCTTATTTACTCTAGCATATCCTTCTATATTTGGAGATGTTTTTATAGGTATAGATGAGGTGGCTACGTTTGCGTTAATAAAATTAGAGTAGTTCTCGTTTCCTTCTCTTAGTATTTCTTCCTGCAAAGGTAACTCATTTCTACTATCATAGTACGCTTTACTAATATTTAATGGACTTTTATATATATCTTCTAATTTAGTAATAGATTTCAATTCATCGATAGTTATCTTTCCAGATGTTAAGAACTTCTTAAAGTTTTTTAAATCAACTAATAATATAACTGTTCCTAAATTTATAGGCTTAAACATATCTGGACGAAGTAAAGTTTCTAGACTTCTCATATTATCAACAGTAGCTTCTAAATTACCTTTTATAGCAGCCTCAAATATATTTTCTCCATTCTCTGCTTTTAAGATATCTATTAGTTTCTCTCCTTTATTATTTTTAGCTTCTGCTATGCTAACTGGATGAAATTCAACTGATTCTGTTCCTGCAGAAGGTTTATTCAAATCCTTATACATATCAAAATTTATACGCATAGAACGTTGATATATACCATGTATAGTGATATTCTCAGAAGATATATTACCTTTCTCACTTGACATATGACCTCTAGAAAAAAGCTCATTAGCCATATGCATAGTTTTACCTTTTGGTATAGTATAACTATTATTTGTACCTTCTCTATATAGCATTCCTTGAGTTACAAAATTTATAGAAGCTGTAACTTTTCCGTTAGCTATTACATTCTTAAGGGTAGATAATACATTAACCCCATTAAATGAAGGATGTAAAGATATAGGAGTAGCTGTTAAAGGAGCTAAAGCAAAAGGAGGAGCAACTACATCACTTCTTCTTTTTCCTATATTCTGTTCACTATATAAATCAAATCCATCTAAATAGAATAAAAGATTACTACCTTGAGCAAATGGAGAACCTACTTCATCAAACTTTACAAAGTTACCATCCTTATCAGCTACTACTCCATATATCTCGCCTTTTTTAGATATAGATAATACTAATTTATAGTCCTCTTTTCTTAGTTTTCCAGAAGCTAATTTATCTAAAAAGTTAAAACGAGCTATATTATTATCTGATGTACGAATAGTACCTTTCTCAATATCCTTTGGATTAGATGTTACTACATTAATAGTTCCTTCATTTTTACCATTATCTGCATTATTATCTATCCTATTATTATGGATTATAAGTCCTTCTTTATCAGCCTCTTCCTTAAAGGTTGTCTCATTTTCAATAGCTTGCTGATGTAGACGATATGCTTGTCTTACCTCATCCAATAAAGAAGGTGGAACCATTCCTGCTTCTTCTACAGAAGTATCATTTACTGTTGTTATAATAGATTCTCCTATTTTACTTATTGTTAAAGTTTTATTATTCTTATCTAAATCTTCTGGTTTATATTCTCTTCTATCTCTACCAGTTTTATTAATATCTTCCTGTTCAACAAATATATCTCCTACTTTAACTAAAGTTGTACTACTTGTTTGAGTATTTCCTTTTGTACCACTATGATGTCCTTTAGAACTTGGATTAGTAGTAGTAAGTCTTAATATATCACCATCTTTAGTATTTAAAGCAGCTTCTACAGCATTTTTAAATTTAATTTCTGTTATAGAAGTTTCCTTAGCATCTTCTACTGTAGGAGTAGGCTCATTTACAGCTTCTTCTGTGAACTGTCCAGTAACTTCTGTTTTTAAAGTATCAACTTTAGCTGTATTATATGCAGTAATTAAATCTATAACTTCTTGAGGTATCTCTACTTCTAAGTTACCCATCTCTTTTAAAAATCTTTCTATAGCTCTATCAAGATTATCTGCATTTACATTAGGATCTGCAGCTTGGAATATTTGTATAAGTTGTTCACGTAATCCCTCTAGAGTAGAAGTTTTAGCCTCTTCCTCTTTTTTAGCCTGTTCTTCTGCTTTTATTCTATCTTTTTCTTCTTGTATAGCTTTTTCTTCTTCTGCTTTTACTGCTTCTTCTGCTTTAATCTCAGGATTCTGTTCTTTCTTAATATCACCTATTAATATTCTATCCTGTTCTTCTGGAGTCATTTTTTCAGCCTCTTCTTGTGTATATCCTTTATCTTTGAGTTTTTCTATTTTGATTTTTGCCATTAAGTTGTTATACAACTTTATTTTATCATTCCATCTAGATAATCCAGTTGCTGGATCAGAGTATTCTTTTACTAAAGAATGAGCTTGTGCAGCAGTTGCTAGATATATCTCTTTTTGAAGAACAGCATTTTGATAGTGTCCAAGAGTAGTATCTATTTCTGCTTGTGCTAATTTTATATCTGTACCCTTATCAAATTTAAAAATAGAATCAGAAGACGTTACATGTTCTGGTAAATTTTGACCTAATAAATTAAGTTCTTCTAATTGTTTATCTAGTTGTTGTTGAATAATCTTCTTAGTATCATTATCTAGATTTTCATTATTAATAACATCTGTATACATTGCTACTTTGGCAGCTAACATATTATAAGCACTAAATACAGATGGAGTCTTAGTAAATGGATTCATTTCATTTTCTAAGTCAGCATATCTATTTGCTGCATTTGTAGCTGCATACTTTTGCATAGTATAATCAAAGATATGAACTCTTAATCCAGCTAATTGTGAGAAGTAGTCTTCCTTACTTAATTTTAATGGATTATTGAATTTCAGTGCTTCTATCTTATGATAATCATCATACATATGTTGTGCAATATCAGCCCACTTTTTAGGATCTTCTGCCATCTCCCCAGTAACTCCATAGATTGCTAATTCTCCCGGAGTTTTATTTGTCCAATTCTTTATTCTTGATATTAGTTCTTCACCAGTACCATGCATAATATGACCTCTTAAGAAGTCACCAAATAATACATGTTGTAAGTATTCTCTTTTTTCTGGGTCAGTTATATCATCAATCTCTACTTTTCTAGCAAACATACTTTGTATCTTCTCTAGTTTAGCATTTATCTCAAGAGTTCTTTCTTTAACCTTATCTTCATTAAAACTACCATCTGCATTATATAAATCACCTGTCATTACGTCTACATTCATCCATGCTGCTTTAGCATTTTTGATATTAGCAACTAAAGTAGCATGCTCATGTTCTTCTGTCTTTCTTTCTCCTAAGGGAAGAATATGACCTTTTTGTCTTTCTCCTGCTAATTTAGCAAAACCTGCACCACCTAATATACCCATTACAGCACCTGCCATAATAGAGTCTGCTACTTCTTTATCATTTCCATGATAAGCATCTACTGTCTGTTGCCATAATTGTTCAAAGAAAGGTTTAGCATTAGTAAGAATACCTTGACTATCAGTATCATCACCTCTTCTCATATATGAACCTGCTGCTACACGAGTTGCAGCTTGTTGAGCATTTTCTTCCCAATAACCTTCCATTATAGTAGCCTTAACACCTTCCTTACCATAAAAAGATATTCTTCTTCCCATAGTAGGAAGAAATCCTTTACTTGCTTTCTCAGCTATTTTTGCTGCATCTTCTCCTGCTAATTTTATTTCTGCTGCTGTCTTACCTGCATTTTTAGCTACTGTTTCTGCTTCTAATATAGCACTAGCTATCTTTCTTTCAGCTCTACTCTGTATTACATTTCCACTTTCATCTAATAATTCTCTAGTAAATATACTACCTACTCTTCTATTTCCTGCAGCTTGTTGGAACCATTTGTTCTCTAGTGCTCCAGATAATGATAAGATAAACATATTTAATCCAAACTGAGTAGGTGCATGTTCTGCAGATATTCTTCTAGCATCCTTCTCAGAATATCCTTTACCCATTAAATCTTTTACATTAGATTGTAAACCATCTGTAGTTTCAGATACACTCTCCATTACTGTATTAAACATATGAGCAGTCATACCTCCTACATTACGAGAACCTGTTAGTCCCTCTAATGCTGTTCCTGTAGCTTTTGCAAAACGCCCTGCTGTTGCTGTTTCACCAACTCCTGCTGCTAATATCTTCTGAAATACATTAGCATCTTCAGCTGCTACAGCAAGTTTTGATAATTGTGTTAATTTTCCTAAACCCATAGCTGGTAAAGCAAATTGCAGAAGAAATCCTGCCCCATCTGCCATATCACTTTGCCATAAATAAGGATCCATTAACTTAGAGAATGCTCCTTTATTATCGTAATTTATAGCTTTATATGTAGGAACAATTTCTTGTTTTACATAATCATCTACATTCCTCATTGCACGAGCTAATACATTATCACTAACATCTAACCAAAAGTTATTTTTAGGACCACCATATGCCTCTGTAATCTCTCTTGATCCACTCGTAATCATACTATATAATGTTCCCACACCACCTATTACTCCAGTTGCGAATTTTGATAATACTCTTAATGCTGTTGTACCAGTAAATCTCCATGCTTTACCAAACATAGAGTAATTATCCCATATATGTGTTTTATAGAAATCCTCATTTTCAGCTAAAGATACATCAGGGTTAAATCCAAACTTAGTTTTTCCACTTTCACTCCACCAATGCTGGTTAGTAAACTTTTCTTGACCTGCTTGATATTTTACCATTCTATCTAATCCTATACCACTCTTGAGAGATTGATTATTAGCCATACCTTGCAGCATATAATCTTTACCTATATCCCTCATTTTTGGATCAGTAGAAGTTATATAATCATTTAATGGAGGTACTTTATCAGAAGCTAATATACCATCAGTAGATAAATCTTTTGGAATATATGTTATATCTGGAATATGAACATCCCCATAGAGAGAACTCAATCTCTCTTGAGTATCTAAACGTGTAGCTAATAGTCTATCATTAAATAGACCAGTAGCTAACTCAGATGGTATTCTTTCTATATCAGGCATTATTATTGAGGTTTGGCTGGGTCAGTAAATGATAATACTAATTGTTCTGGGTCAGTAAATGTATTATAATTAGTATCCCAGCTTCCATCTTTTAGTTGAACAGAAGGCATTAAACTTACTTGTCCATTAGATTTAACAGCAATTACTTTTACATTTGCTCCAAATGGAGTAGTAAAACTATAAGAGGAGTAAGGAAACATTGTTCCATCAGGATTACTAACATCCTCAGATGTCATATAAGATTTTTTTGAAAACTGTAATTGTCTTTCCATTAATGTTTTAAAATCTCTTATTTTATTTATCTGTGATTTTTGTTGTGGAGTAGGTAAGTTAGGAATATCACGAAATGTATATGGTAACATAATAGCTTTTTTACCTCCCCAATCTACTTCAGTAGCACCTGAATTATATGTTTTAGCATTAGCTAGTACTGTTTGATCACCCCATACATCATCACCAGTAGCACTAGTAGGGATAACTATTAGATTTTGACCATTAATATCATGACCTAATAACTTATAACCCTTTTTACCAGCTTCTCCACCCTGTACACCTAATGCATTCTTTATAGCCATATCTACAGCCATATTCTTTTTAGGATCTACACGAGGTGCTACATATCTTTCAGCCTGATAATATGTCTTCCTATATAAATCATCTTTTGCATTCTGCATTCCTGTTACTAGTTCACCATTCCTTCTAAAGAATTCATTTAATTGTTTAATATCAGAAGATGGAGCTGTTTGTTGTTCACTAAAGAATTTACTTCCAAATAATCCAGATCCTCCATCATCATAAACTTTACCATTAATAGTATAACTATATCTTTCATGTTTAGATATACTTGTATTAGAATTATCTCTAACTCTTTGAATATCATTTTGTCTAATATTTGCTAATGCATCTCCAGTAATAACTGTACCATCTGATAAAGTAATTACTGTCTTTTTTAATTCTGCAGCTTGACTAGAAAATTGATTATTAACAACAGCATCAATAGCTTTTTGTTTTAAATCATGTCCTGCAACTTCTTCTTTTGCATTATTATAACTTGTTATTAACTCAGTAAATTGTCTATCTCTGTTTTCTTTTGGAAGTTTACTTTGATTATTAACATAGTTTAGTAAGAAATTACTCCATCCAAGTTTATCAATTTGTTTTTGTTGATTAGGATCTTTTGCTAAGATATAATCATGTAAACTATTAAATGAGTTTGTAAATACATCATGTGCAACTTTTTGTTCCAATCCAGCTTGAACAGATCCATAATTCTGTCCTGTATCTATACCTTCTGTAACTGTAGGATTAATAGTTTGTAATTTATTACCAGCTATTTCTCCAGATTGTTGTTTTAAATCTAAATCATATAGATATTTTTGTTTTAATTCATCCTTTCTATAATCATGCTCTCTCTGTTGAGCATAAGCTTTTTCAATTGCATTAAATTGTGCAATTCCTGCTGCATTAGCTGTTAATTTATTAGTATATTTATCACTCTTAAATGCTTCACCTAGATCCATATATTGTTTAGACATATAAATACCAGCAGCTATTTGATTAAAGTTTTCTTTAATATATTGGTCAGGGTTATTACCAACCATATTTATATATTCTTTTTGCCTGTCGTCTAAATTTTTCTGTAGGGTAGGAAGCATATCCTGTAACTTCTTTATAGTAGCTTTATTATCTTCTGTTGGGTTTTGGATATCTTTAAGAGCAGCCAATTTACCACTTAAAGAATCTAATGCAGTTTGTTGTGGACCTATTGCATATGCATGATGATCAGTAACTAATAAATGAGGATTCATTTTATAGTATGCCCAGCCATCTATTCCCATTTGTTCTTTAGCTTTATCTGATAAACCTTCCATAAAACAGTTACCTGTTTCACCTGCTGAAGCTCCTGATTTAGAACTTTCATTAAAATACATATAATTAGAAGCTACATCTTGCCCTTCTGTAGCTGTTCCTTTACAATGTTTTAAAATGCTATCGTATTCCTGTTGAGGATTATAATATGGACTATATTGTTTTCTACCTAATTTACCATATAAACCTTTTAATAATTCTGGATCTCTTGCTGTTTTTGGATTAAACTCTTCAAATCCATCTAATGCATATGCTAAATTTCTTTGTGTATATCCTTCACCTTCTGGACCTGTAGATGATAATTTAGTTTTTCTATATCCATTAGCATCACTATAAATACCCTGCATTGTTTTGGTTAATTCACTATCATATAATAATGCTTGATCACTCAAGAGTGGTTTGAACAAGTTAAATCCTTGTCTTTGTACAGAAGGATCTCCTAAATCCATAGTAGATAGTTTGGATAATTGCTTTTGTGCATCCTCCATATACTGTTTCCTAACTTCTTTATTAGAATCTAGTGTTAATGGCATATCTAGTATGTTATCATAGATATGTTTTACACGAGCAGCTCCTGCATCCCAGAAAGCATTCTGGGCAGAGATACCTTTAAAGATATCATTAATAGGCAACTCATAAGGTCTGAAGTTACTTACGGCTGCATAATCATTATTACTATATGGTGATGTTGATGGCATTTGTGCAAATTTACATTATAATTCCTTGGTTTCCAATTAATTTTATAAGTTATTTATATTTAAAGGGATTCTTTCCTTTATTAATCTTTCCTCCCATTTTCTTAAAGAGATTATCATATCCACTTGCTGTATTCTGTTGAGGAAAAGTAAATCCTTTTGCAACCATAATCTTAAGCAATTCATTTCTTTCTTTAGAACCCATTTTATCCCAATCTGCTAATTGTTTACCAAGATACTCTTGTAGGTATTCTGATTTAGGATCTGACTGAACATCCAGAAGATTTTTTGGATTACGATAAAAATTACCACTTTTCCAGTCAAATCCATATGCTGGATTATTTTGTGTAAGTAAGTTATAAGCCAATTTCTGGTTTGTTTGAACGTCTCCAAGCATATTATTCATAGCATTATTAGCTGTGTACTGCTTCATATTATCATAGTTCTTTCTACCTTCTATAGCTTGTTGGTAGTAACTTTGATCATTTTGCATATTGACCATACTCTCATTATTTTTAACTTGAGTATTAAACTCTCTAAACTGGTTGTTTATCTGAGCATTCTGATTATCATATTGTGTACGAATTCCCGGAATTTGGTTTATAGCTTGTCCATAAGCTGATGCTGCTTGAGCATTTCTCATGATAGGGTTAAGGGAGTTGGCTGACTGAGCTTGTTGATAAGCCATAGCTTTAGCATCTCCTACAGCTTGCTCTGGATTAACTAGAGAAGGAGAAGCATAGGTAGCTGTATATTTTGAACGATATGGCATATATCTCTGAACATTAGCATATTGTCCCCAATTATATAACTGAGATAGTTTTTGCCATGGAGTAAACTGCCAACTAGCTGTCTTCATACCTTGTTGTTGTTCATTAATATTAGGAGGTTTTGGTGCAGGTGCTGGATCAGAGGGCCATTCTGCTGTTCCCGGACTTTTAATATTTATTTTAAGTCTATCTTGTGGCATCTTTCCAACAGTTGCCATGTACTCAGCTGTTCTTGGACCCCATAAAGCATCTGTATTTGAAAGAATGTTATCTTTTCCATAATTATTAGCCTTACCATAGTTAGTAGTAGGGTACCTTGATAATATCTCTTTTGCTTTATCTGGATAGAATTTATGAAAAACATATTGGAAGTCTTGATAACTCTGAGATTGTTTTTTTCCTGCCTGTGCATCGGCTACTGCCTTATCATAATAAGGTTTGATTCGTGGGTCAATTTCCTCTCCTGCAGTAGGTGTAAATAATGATACAGGAACATTTGCAGTAGAGTTTAGACCATCCATACCTGATGTACCATCTGGTGCATTTAATGATACAGTAGGTATTTGTACTTGTTTATTACTACTTGGCATACTCCAATCACTTTGTATATCTCTCCATGATTTAGCTGCTGAAGCAGGTTGTTTCATACCTCCCCACTGTGCTTTTGGTAGATAAGGATTATTTACTTTACCACCAGCCTTAGCATATTGTTTGTTTTCCTCAATACTTTGTTTTAACTGATTATCATATACTGGAGCTGTATTAGCAGAGAATGATGGTACACCATTAGGTAAACCTTTCTTGTTCTCTTGGATAAATGCTATATTACCAATTGTATTAATATATTTTTCTAACATAAGAGCTGCACTTTTTTTAGCTAAATCATCCTTATTAGAATCATTCATAATATTTACTAGACTGTTATAGTGTTTGATATCTACATTTCTCTTGAGAACATCAGCAGGTGTATTCCCTGCATATTTCCCTCCTTCCTTTAACTCATATAACTTATGATCTTTTGGAGATAAATCTAATCCGTTAAAAGCTGAGAATATAAAAGAATCTGGTTTAAGTAATACATCCATACCACCTTTTGAGTGTCTTTTACCTACTGCATTAAATAATGCAGATAAGTCAGGTTGTAATACAACTTCTTTACCCTCAATCTCAACATTTGCTTTATATGGATTTTCCTTTATTGTTGAATTGATTTTTGGATCAATATTAATAGAAGGATTGTCCTCTGCTGTTGAGAGAGGATCGACAAACACACTATTGTGTTTCTCATTAAATAAGTATTCATTCTTATATGTTCTGTTATCTGCTACTCCCATGATTGTAAGATTTTATGTCCACCTTTTTTATATAGACCTTTTGGTTTTAAGTATTCATTAATGAAACGATTAATTCTTTTAGGCTCATCAACATTTCCCGGAGAATTTATATCCAAAGCTTCACCTTTATAATGAAAGCTAGTTTTCGTATGTACTGGATTTACCTTCTTATCTAAACCTTCTCCATAGGTCAATCCATATTGAGGTAAAGCTTGAGCTACCTGTTCTAAAATATTTGGAGTAGCTGCAAAATGCAAGTGATCTCTATGTCCAGATATTGGATGACCTAAATCTTTTCCATATTTTCTAGAGGTAAAACCTCCTGTTTCTGGATTATTATAGAAGACCTCAAATACCTTATTAGTACTTGTTCCTGTATAAGGATTACCAAATCCAGCATCTGAACTATTATCTTGTGCATAAGGGTTTCCACTATAGTAATTTTCTTGATTATTAGCTTGTTCCATAGCTAAATTATTTTGTTCACTATTATCTGGACGTACATCTTCTGTTGTAGGAGCAGTATTATCATCTTTAGCTTTGCTTGTTACCTCATCTTCAGTATTACTATCATCAAATAAGAAATTAAACATATCTTGTTGAGACATGCCACCATTCTGATAGATATTACCACCCATTTTTTGAGAAGACATTCCTTTAAATAAATCCATACTATATGGATGAACAGTAAATGCTTCTTTATTTTTCTCAGAGAGTTTTATATTTCTAAACTTATTTACATCACTCTCAATAATAGGATCTAATCCTAATTGTTCCATAACTCCTCTATATTCATTACCTAAATCTTGCCAACTTGCTTTATTTAGAAAATCATTATTATTTATAATTTGTTCTTTTGGGTGATATATTGCATTATTAGCAAGTCTTTTTTGGTTCATTCTTTCATCAAACTTAACAGGACCAATTAAAGAACGTTCTTGCATTGCTTTTGGATACATATATGTTGCAGCCATTCTATCTTCATGCATCATATTCTGCAATTCCTTTAATCCAGCATAATCATGTGTATTAAATTTAGTAGGATTATAATTATCTAATAAGTTATATACTTCTTTATCTGTTAAAGATGTCTGAGGAATATATGATATTACTTTGTTAACTAAAGGATTATTAGATTGTGGTTTTTTAGGAATACCTATATTAAATGCCTCTCTAACATTAATCTCTTTATCTATATCTTCCCAATTTTTATAAAGTAAATCATTACTTTGACTTAAGTTATTGGGAAGAATACCATTATCAACAAATCTATTAGCATCTTCTTGTAATTTTAAAGAAGCAGTCCAACCTTCATCTGCATTCTGTCTCATTATATTTAAAAGTCCTCTATTCTTATATTTCAAGTTACCATACCAAGGTGTACCATTTTCATAACTACTCATAGATTTTCCTACAAATGAATTTTCAATTGGAGAACTATATCCAGAAGTATGTTGATTACCATCCCATAATCCATACTCCTTAAGGTTATCTATTTTACTATATTCTGCTGTATTTTTTACAGGAGATAAATCACCAAATCCATTACCTAACTCATATAATTTCTTATCTCCTTGTTGAGTAAATATGCCCAATTCATCTACTCCTACATTACTTAATCTTGTAGGCATTAAGTTCTTTGCTCCTCTATACATACTTCCAGCTATAGGTAATACATCTAAAGCAGTAAATAATGTATTGGTTGATGCATTTCCTACATCTCTTAAATTCTTTACATTTGACCACTGATTATATAAATTTGGAGTATTCATTAATGCTCTACTACCAATATATGCTGATCCTGCATTCATTAAATTTGCTCCAGCAATACCTCCTATATTGGTAGTTAACCCTTGACCTATAGTATTTACTATTGAACTTTCTGCAACTGTTGAACCAATAGCATCTAGTGCAGAAAGTCCAAGTGGTGCAAGTTCAGCAGCAACATAAGGAACTAATGTACCTACTGCTAGATTTCTAGCAAACTCTTTACGTTTTCTACTTGTTATATTAACTTGACTCTGAGGGTCTTGTGAGGTAATTCTTAAATAAGGATCTACTTTTTGACCATAGTTACTATCTCTAGAGATAGGAATATTGGATGCTTTTAGCTGTGGTTGTTCCTTTGCTTGTAAATTTGATAATTCAGAATTCCATCCTATTTGTGCTTTAGGTAGTACACCACCTTTCTTTACACTATTAGTAAGCATATTATAATTTAGTCCACCTTTCTGAAAATTAATCTTAGCTCCTATATTAATTCCAGTACTACTTTTTTCCTCTAAAGGATTCATTCTATTAAATTTAGCAGTAAGATTAAAACGTTTAGTAATAGGAAATTCTGCTGAAGCACCAAATTCGGTTCCCTCCTGATTTCTTTGAAAATAAGGATTGAATACCGGTCCACTATTAATCTTCTGTTTTGGAAGATATAAATTAATAGGTGCTTGTCCACCTTTTTGATACATAGAATGATCTGGAGATAAATTAGGAATAGATATATCCATTGCTCCCATACGGGTACCACCATCATCATATTTATCTAACCAACCTACAGAATCTCTTGATATTATTCTACCACCTACTTGCATAGGTATCTCTCTGACTACATCTCCCTCAAACTTATAAGGATTCTTTCTACCTGCCTTCATCTTTTTCTTATTACCCTTATTGTCTATTCCGAATAAGTCAAAAGGAGTATTAGACATATCTATTAATCCCTCTGGAGTATGAATATCCAGATAGGGATTATTAGCGTATGGAGAACCTTTACTGTATCCTAGTAGTGACTGTAAATCCATTTATTAGTTTTTATGAAATCCATGATTCTTTTTCATCATTAATGCAAATGCTCTTCTATGTCCTGTACATTTAGGATTACTCATTGGAGTACACCATCCTTCATGATCAGGATTAACAGCTCCTCTTAACCAGTTTCCACCCTCTTTCATCATACCTTGTTGTTGCATCATAGCTTGCTGATTAGGATCCATTTGTTGCTGTTGAGGCTGTTGTTGTTGAGGTTGCTGTTGCTGTTGACCTTGCTGTACAGCTTGTGCCATTTGTTGAATAGCTTGTTGCTGTTGCTGTGGTTGCATTTGCTGTAACTGTTGCATGATCTTTCTAGGATCCTGTCCTGCTATCTGAGCATAAGCTTGTATCAACTGCATAACTTGCTGTTGCTGCCCTTGTTGTGCATGTTGAGCTTGTCTATGGGAAGCCTGACGTTTTGCAGGGTTACCACCTTTTCTTAGTATCATATCGTCTTGATTTATATCTCCACCACTTTCGTAGTTTTTTAAATTAATATCTCTATATGGTAATACAGCATCTAATGTTCTACCAAAGAATCCTATATTATCTAACTCACTCTTTATTTTACTAATATCTTTTGGTTTAATAGTATAAGGTTGATTATTAAATGGTAGAGTTTTTAAGTTATTAATACTTCTATAGTTTTCACCATTTGACCACAATTGATGAGCTAATGGGTTAATCATACTTTGACTAAGAGTATCTCCGGGTAATTGAGCAGGAGGACGTACATCACCAATTCCTAATATTCCTAATCTTCCTCCTGTCTGATATTCATCTAATCCCATATCTAAATCATCAGGAGTAGGTTCGATTAAATTATTTCCTATATTTCTCATTGTTTGATTAAATCCACCCCATTGTTTATATGGATGAGGACCCTTTCCAAATCTCATTAACTTACTTATTAAATCTTTTACAACCATATCATCTATAGAATAACCTCCCATAGCTTTCTCTGGATATGATGGATGTTTACCACCAGTCATATTCATAGGACCAGCATCATTACTCCATTTACCATGCTCTCTTAATATATTCTTTAGATTACCTCCAAATTTGGCATAGTAACTATATGGATTCATCATCCCTCCTTGTTGTGCATACATATTATTTGGTGTATATTGAAAGTTAGATACTGGCATAGCACTCATTTGTCCTAATGCTGTTTGTTGATTATAGTCATATTGATTCTGTTGATTACGAGCATGTATTCCTGATAGGAAATTTGCTCCAATTGCAGCACCTCGTATTCCTAAGAATACATCAAATGGGTCAGTCTTCTCTTTTTTAGCAAGTTGTTTAGGATGATTTGTACCCGGACCAGCACCAGCTGCAGTTTGATTAGCTTCTGCACGATTTTGGTCTTGGTTTATATTATTACCATCATAAGGGTTAGCTGTCTTTTGTCCATTTACTGGATCTGTAGTAAAACCAGTATTAAAATATTGAGTATCATTTCCCGGAGCATTATTAACATCTGCTAAAGCTGCTGCTTCTTCTTCTGGAGTTAATGGTAAATCAGTTGAAAGTGGAGGGGTATTAGGTTGATTGGCTTGATTAGGAAGCCATGGATTTTTTCCAAATGGAGAATAAGTGACAGCTTTACCGGGCATATTAATAGTAGGTACATAATTCTGAGCAGGAGCTGTAGATGCAGTAGTACCTTGAGTACCTTTACTATCATCTCCTGTTTGTACCCAACTATCTGTCTTTTTGTCATAGTATCCCGGACTCCAACTACCATCTAGATTCTGAATACCTTTATTGGTACCACCTGTTTGTTTTTTCTTACGCATAGCATCCTTCATAGCTTCTTGTCTCAATCTTTCCGTACTAGCTTTATAGTTTGCCCAAGATTTTCCAGTAAAGCCATAAGGAATAACATCTCTTTGAGGTTCCCATAATGGAGTATCTCTATTTACATAATTTAAAGCTAATTCACGAGATATATTCTTTAATTGTTCAGTTGAAATTTCAGGGTGAGCCATATTGAAACGATCAAACCCATCATCAGGAAAAGAAGAACCTTTTCTTTTATCTAATAATGGAGGTAATTGTAAATCATCATAAAACTTATTATAAATAGGCTGTAATTGTTCCATTGTTAAACTAGATTGAAGTGGTCCAAGACCACCTACTTGAAGTTTTTTCTTTGGACGTAGATGTTTTTTAGGTACTTCATCTGGTAGATGTTTATAATCTGTCTGTTTGCCCCATTTATCTGCCCATTCTTGATGAGTAGCAAATGCCCACTTACTTTGTTGTTTAGATTTGAATGGCATTATCGTATACTTAAGAGTTTCTTAATATTATATAATTTTGTTATAAACTTATTCTTTCCAGATACACTTCTGATAAGACGGAATTTATTATAGTAATGTCTAAATTTCTTTCTTTGTTCTTCTGCTTTATCCATATCAATAGCTAGTGGATTAATAACTTGTTTATAACCACTTTCATCTGTTGGAAATAGATGATTTTCAGCTAATGTAAATTCACCTCTATCTTTAACCATATCCCAGAATTGATTTATACGATACTTGTTTTCCTCTTTTGAGAAAAGAATATCATATGTTACCAAATCAGTAGTACTTCTTATTGGATATTTGATATCTAACTCAGGTTCGTTAGAACGATAGTTTAACCTTAAAAGAGGAGATATCTGTTCACTGTTACTTACAACTAAATGTGAGAAGTTCTCGTGATGCATATGAAAACGATCTCTTCCAAAATTCTTATAGTGATATACCTCTAATAAATATTCTAATGAACGAGGTATCTCTATCTGTTGTCCAGAATTAGATAAGAACTCTATCTCAAAAGGATAATCTACTCCATAAAAGTTACAGAAACTATCATAACTTTCATTATGTTTATAAGCACTATTTCCCTTAATAGTCATAAAGTGATCATCTCTCTGTATAGTCCAATCAGGATGCCAATCATGCCAACTTATAAATCCTTTATCTAGAGGACTATATGATAATGTCCATGATATATCATTAAAATATCTTTCATCTCTGAGAGATATAGCATTTCCTTTATATATAAATGCACTACCATTCCATGTAATATCCTTAATCAAATCTCTCTTTGGTGAGAAATCTCTCTTACACAAATAAAATGTTTCATTAAATGAATCAAAAGCTGTTAAATAACCAACTCCAGATATAGGATTCTCTATCTGAGGATATATAGGAAAATACTTATATAGAAAGATAGGCATATAGTTTTTACACCAATACGATATACCCTCTCTAGAGATATCATCTAAATTCTCTGTATAGTTTATAATTCTACCTTGTCTTTCAGATGGATAATATCTACCAGTATGACTATTAGTAAAAGCATATCTGCTATTACATGCTGCATAGTTATTATCTGTAGGCATAATCTCACGTGGATCTTGAGCAAATAATCCACCATCTCCTATAGTAATCTTTCTACCAGACTGATCAAGAGATAAGAAATCTCTACCCATTGTAATAAAAGGAGATGCCTTAGAGAATAAGAATATTACCCTATCCTGATCTAACTTATGTATACCTGTTAACTCACCAAAATCACTCTCACGGAAAGCAAAGTAGTTAGCTGGTAAGAAGTGTTGCCAGTTATCTCCTTGTTGCATATTAAATGCTGGTAAAGAGTATATTACACTATTTGTTTGTTGAGTTGGTATTGGGTCAGCAGGATCAAAATTAAATCTCTGCATAGGTGAAAATATCTCTGTTGTATATAAATCAGAAAAAGCACGAGATATATTAAATTCCTCTGGAGAAGATAAACGATCTGAACGGAATATTTCAGTTAGATTTCTATCTTTCTTTGAATAGTAAGGAAACTCATTCAACTGCTTCTCTCTAAAGTCTACATTATAATCAGCCTCAACAAAGAAGTCTAATCCAGCATTATTGGATAAGTACATATAAGCATTATCTACTCTACTGATATTTTTCTTATCATTACCTATACAATCTAAATTATACTTACTTGTTGTACTACTTGAGAATTTAGTATAGTTTATTGTTTTAGGAGATATCAATTCAGCAAAATCAAACTTAGTAGTATCCATCCAGAAACGAGGGTATCCTATATTACGATATTTTCTATAATCATATTCTACCCCTGAAGGATAATTTGTATTAGCTAGATTCTGAGAGAAAAACTGCATTCTCTTTTGGAATTGGAAACGAGTAATAATACAATCTCCCCCATATAAGATAGGAGTAGTACTAAAATCACTATCAAATGGTAATAAACAACCATGTATAGATACAGAAGATGATGACCCTAATTGTCCATATTGGTTAGGATTTATCTCCTTATTAGTAACATAGAATGCTGAACCTACTGACTTTGTTTTTTTATTTAAGTCACTACATACCTTAAATCCACTAGCTGTATTTCTTGTTGTATCTTTTGTTGAAGGATCCTTTATAGCTTTATTTAATTGAAGATAAATAGAAGGTTCTCTCAATAGGTTATTAAATACTTCACCTTCTATTGATACTACAGTTGAAGGTATTTGTAAAGCAGGTTTAACTAAACGTCTTCTCTTATTACCTTCAGAAACACATATAGATTGATTAAAGATAGCAGAAGCATTATACTGATATACATAATCAGTAGATGCCATAAAGTTATAGATAGTATTTAATATTTCATCAGAATACCTAATAATAGAGATTGCTGTTAAAACAACAGTTGCTGATGCTGAAGCTATAATTTTCAATACATCTTTTAAAAGCTTAATATATGTCTTTATCTGCTTCCAGTTAGTAGGATTTCCGGGATTACTTGCTATCAAAGCTAATAAGTCAGATATTGCATCTAGTGTAGCTGTACCAGTAATAGATAAAGCAGAACCACCACCTTGTGAGGTAGATTGTGTGGAATGTGTTACACCTGCTGGTGATGACGAATTAGGTCCAAAATTTATATTTGTTACTCCGGGTGTTGTAACAAAGTCTGATGTACCTGTTGCTGTAATGTTTAAACTTGCTTTTCCCTTATCTGCTCCAGTACCTGTTGTATTTATACGAGTTTTTAATCCTTGTGCCTCAAAGTAGGTCTCAATAGTACCAACAGTTAATGCTGCCCAGAAGGCAAATTGTGTAAGTAATTTACCTTGTGGATGATTATGTACCAAGTCGAATTTACCACTAACATCAGCTATTTCCTCACACTCAATCTTTATCTCTGGACCAAGTGAATACTTTGGCTCAAAAGAGGTATGAGGAGAGTAAAAAGTAAACTTATCTTTATGATAATCTGTTAATGGAGTAAAGTTTGTTTCCTTATGTTTCTTAAATGCTGTCTGTGTAGATGATAAAAACTGATCAGGTGATAAGTCATTTACTGGATAGTTAGAATAGAGAACAGTTTCATCAAATGATTTGTCATAATAAGAACGAACATTTGTCATTAAACCTCTTGCTATTACCGTTCCATTTCCACCCTTTCTATCAGAACGAGTAATCTTATATCCTACAATATCTGGGTTATCAAAACGAGGAATATTCTTAAAACGAATACCTAATATATTAATATAAGTCTTGTTTCCTATTTTATTATAACGAGGAACTATACACTCATCAGGCATCTTATGATAACGGATTGGTGTATTTGCACTCTTTCCAAAAGTAGCTACATTATCAGGATATAAATCAGTACTCTCAAAGTATCCTAATTTTCCTGTACCTAAAACTCTTCTTCCACATGCAAAATCATTATTCTCAACTTTCATTTTTTCTGCAGTATTCTCTACTCTCCAGCGTGGAATAGCATCTTTCTTCTCACAATCACTAAATTGTTTATCTAATTCATATACGTCAGCAGAAGATACTGGAGTCAAATCATCACTAGTAGATAGTCTTCCAGCAATAGCAAATTTTTCTGTTAATTCTCCTGTATTATAAATACCTTGAATATAGAAGTCATAATTCTCATCTCTATAGTATGATATATCCTTTCCATCATCTTCATAATAATTACTTTCTACTTGCTCTACAACATATTCAGCCTCAATAGTTAATGCTTTTAATTGATAATCTTCTTCTGGACGACTTACTAAATCTCCAAATAATAGATAGTTTGCATTAGAAGAAATAATACCAGCTTTAATCCAAGTTGGTTTCTGTATTACTAAATCAGATAGTAGAATATTAAGATATGTTGTATTAACAAAATCTGTAATAGATACACTCTTTACTTTTGTAGAATAGATACCTACTTGTTTTGCTAACTTTGTTACTCCTTTTGTAGCAGGATCTACATAATTACCTACTACAACTAAAGCAAAATAATCAAATTCTGTATCTATATTATCTAAAGTTAACTCTAGAGAGTTACTGTTTGTGACAGAATATAGTTGTTGTCTGTTTGAGATACCATACCAATCAGTAAATACTTGTCCATTAACTACATAAGCCAAAGCTACAGAATACATACCATTTGGCATATTACCATATTGACCTTTCTTAGTATTAATACAAGGATATTTTATCTTTCTAAATATTCTAATATCATCACATGTTGCTTTTGATATATTCTTTAATTCTATTCTTCTAGGTAGATTTCTCTTATCTGTAAAATATATAATTGTACCCTTCTGAAAGTCGTTTTTACTCTCTCCAGTAATAGGATAAGCATCATTAAAATTAAGGCAATCATTATTATATAGTTTCTTATAACTACATGATTTACTGTTTCCTATACCAATTTCTGAGTGAATATTGTTAGTAGAAAATATAACAATATCATCATTAGATATAGATATTGTACCAATAATTTTATAAGGAGCACTAAAACATAAAGTATTACTAGGTTCATTACCAATTGAACCTAAATCACCTTCCTTACTATTTCTTACAGCATTTCTGGCATGAGTATACTGCTCTTTACCAATAAGAGAATTTGTAAGGTCTGTTACCAAACCAGCCTTAGTAGTTATATTAGTCGTCTCGTTAGATGTATTCTGTAACTTATCTGGCATTAAAAAGGTTTTGAAATAGATAAAGCTCTTGTTATAGCTTTCTCTGTAAAGTTAAAGTTGCTTACTACAACTCCCATCTCGAGAGCTCTCTTCTCGATTCTTTTAAATATTTGGTTTTTAACTGTTTTCTTTTTGATATCTTCCCAATAACAATCCTCTAGATGATCTGATAGTACACCCATACAAATGTCATGTAGATTACTTCTCCAATCATTTGTTTCTACTACAGCTTGAATAATATCACCTATATAGAAATCAAATTCACAACCGATCATAATAGTCTTATTATCAAGAGTAGTTACTGTTACAGGAATAATATTCATTGTATCAGCCTTAACATTCTCTAAATGATATGTATCTATAAAAGGTATTTTTAAATGTGCACCGGGAGATAAGCTTTTAATTAATTTACCTCTTCTATATAGTACTCCTTCTTCGTATTGTAGTACGAATAAAATGAATTTGGCATCATCCCACATAGTTTGAAACCAAGATATTAAGGAACCAAAAATATCCATATTATTTTATTTTTTTAAAAAACCATACAATATTTGTTTCAGGAATTCGTTTCTTATCTGCATCTAGATAGTTATCTCCAACTTTGAAACCTCTTCTCCAGTAACAGAATTCATCAAATCCAATTTCTGTGTAATCATTTCCATCTTCATCTGTTCCAACCAAGTCTGTTAAAGCAGTATCGCTATATAACATTATTACCTTAACAGTATCCTGAGAGTAACAATTAATGGTGATGATGATTGCCAGTATGAATAGTACGATACGTATTAGCATTACTATTAAAATATTTAAAGTATTCGTTATACCACTTCATTTCTTTCTTTCTCTGCATATCTACATATTCTCCATATTCCTTTGTAGCTGTTACATTAAAGGCATCTAACCAAGCTTTTACTCTCTCTGTCTGTGCCAATTTATACATATCTCCATAATGACCATCACTATTAAAGATAGTATCCATCAATACTTTCTCCTTAACTGACCACTCATAATATGGAGTAATTAAAGGATGAAATGGAAATAATAAATGACCATCCTCATCTTGCATATTAGCTAAATACATGATATATAATTCTCCTGAACGGAATGGAGTATTAATATAATCATTTTCAATAGTTACCTGATATCTTCCTTTATGTCCTACGTTAGGACAAGATATATGACAAAATGACTGAGATGTTGGAGCAATACTTAACTCTATGAAAGACATACTGTTATGAACTGTTACATTTTCTGTTCTCTTGATAACAACTCCATAACTATCTGCATTTCCTAATGATCCTCTATCTACTTCTGCCTCATAAATAATATCTCTATCAAAGTTATTACTAAAAGGATTACGCATACTCATTGTAATACTATTACTTGTAGATAAAGCTGTTACAAAGAATAACTTATCAAAGTTTAATGGCAACTTAGCTTTATAGTCATGAACTGGTATACATAGTTGTTTTAAATCTCTAATAGATATTCCTAATCTCTCATTACAAGCCATTACAGTTTTAACACAGGTACCTTCATCTATCAAACCCTCAGCATCCATCTTCCTAAAGTCACTCTTGACGATAGCCATCAAATCCTCTATAGGACGTAATTCCAACATCTTCTTGGGAACTGGTATATGTATCTTTTCGTGATCGTGGTGGTGTGTATGTTCCATTATGTTTTACGAGTTGTATTTTTATTAATCTCCTCATCTTCTGGCATTCTTTTAGATGTTCCTGCTAGTAATTCTAATGATTTGGCTATTATCTCTGCTTCTACCCATTGAGGACAAGTAAAAGGAGTATCTAAAAAACGTACGCATTCTGTATTAGCTGCCTCACAATCTAAACACTGTTGAGTATGTAAGGAAACATCATCTGTATAATAACTTAATACTGAAGCATAGTGAGGATTATCTTCAGGAATCCATAAGTAACCATCCTCAAAGAAACAGTATTTTTGATTACTTTTACTTTTATATGGATCTTTTCTCTTATGCATCCATACGCCACTTGTGGTATAAAAATAGTCAATACTTCCATCAACAGAAGATACTGACTTTAACATAGGACCACTACCATCTTGCCATATATCAGGCAACTTTTCAGCACTTCGATAGATAGTACATTTTGCTTTAATAGGTAAACAACTATCTATTAATGGTACTTCTATCATTCTTACAATATAGTTCTGAAATAAGAAGTTACTTCCCCAAATTCTACCTGCAGATGACTCTCTCAAAATAAGCCACTGAGTTTGTTCTAAGATAGTCTGATAAAGAAATTGAGTACTATAAGTACTATCTGAGTTCTTCTCTCTCAGCTTATTACGTAAGGAATCTATAATTTCTCTTTTTGTTGACATTACTTTTTAGTTTTATTTCTCCAAACACTTCTTCCTCCAATCGTTATTCTTGCTACACGTATGTTAGATGGATTATTTACAATATATTCATTAGCTGCTTTTGTTAATTCTCTTGTCTCATCAAAAGCATAGAATTGTAGTATTTTATTAAACTTAACTGCTTGTCGTCTTTCCCATTTAACACGAGCTGGTTTACCTTTAGAGTCGAAATTATGTGGTCGGATTTCTTCTCCTTGTTTATCTGTTGCTCCATGACTTATCACATCCATCTTGTAAGGAATATATTGGATTTTTAATTCTCCAGTATAACTACCTAATTTTACTCCTAAGGGATTATTTACTGCACTATATCTTATCTTCTCAGCTATATCTAACCACTTATTATAGAAATCTTCCCAAGTTACATTCTTATATTCAGGGAATTCCATTAGGAATTTCCTATATAATTCTTTTGTTATTACCATCTTTGAAAACTCACCCTTTCTCATACGAGGAGCTTTTCTATCATTACTATAAACTGGTTTCATCCAATAAGTTATTTTTCTGGATAATATAATACTATTCCTGAATACAATATACACATTTTTAATGTGATACACAAATTAACCTTATAAATTAAAAAACCCCTGTAAATACAGGGGTAATTATATAAGGATTCAATTTGGATGACATCAGGGTTTATACCTGAATTTCTTTATTGGACAGTATTCTTGTAGCCTATTATAGACTTTTTCAAGTAAAATTACGTCTTCTTTGCAATAATCTACCATTAAAGTCATGGATTTATTGTCATTATATAGAAGAATTTGTTTCCACATATCATAATCTGTCTTAACCTTTCCACCATATCCTAGGAATTTACCCATATAATCTAACCTATTAGTATTAAAACGGAAACTTTGACGTGCCATCTTAAGGGTATCAATACTATTAAATTTAGGACTGATAGGAATATTATGATATATACATCTGGTTCTCAACCACTTAATATCAAAGTTGTCACCATTTTGTGCTATAATCTCGTCAGCAGAATCTGCTATCTTAGCAAATTGCTGAATCATTTTCTTGTCACAACCTTTATCCCACTTGAGAGAATAAACTGTACTTTCTCCTGCCCATTTCCAGCAGATACATATGATTGCTCTTTCTTGTACAATACTATCATGACTAATACTTATCTTATTACCTACTCCCCATGACATTACTAAATCAGGACTAACTTCTATATCAAAGAATAGTTTTGTCTTAGGACGACTCTTTTGCTCCATGATACGGTTATACATATCAAGTACATCCGATTCTTCTTTGGAGGCTATGTAAGTAGATGCTGCACGTAAAGTACTCTGTACTTCCCTTATTAGGTCAAGTTCTTTTGTTACCTCTGCATGCGTTTTTTTAATATTTGAGTGGGGATGTGTACTCCATAAAGCTCTTGCTACTAGTGTAGGTGATTTCTTAATGTAGCCTTTTTTAGAGAGAAGGAAATTCTTAATTTGTGCTCTTGTAATATTCATAAAGTGGAGTTTAGTAAAAGAAGGGATAGTGGGGCATCTATCCCTTCTTAAGATAAGAAAATTAAAGACTTCGCAGATAACTCTGCCTAAATGGCTCTAATTTCAGTACAATACTCCTAATTGTCTTTTCAGAACAATTAAATTTTGCAGCTAAACGTTCAGCTGACCATTTGAAGTAAGATGGATTTGTAACTAGGTGATTTTCAATACGTTGTTTCATGATGGTTTGTTTTAAATTATCAATACACAAATGTACAGCGAAAATCAGCGATTTCCTAATATTTAATGTTAAGAAATTGTTAAGAGTGGGATGGAGGGTTCTCGAAACCCATGCACCTACTTTTTACAGACGTTGTGACTTGCCCTGAGTATCATCCCGAGTTGCGGAGAGAATGGGACTCGAACCCACAAAGCTTTTACACCCGACAGTTTAGCAAACTGCTCCTATACCATTAAGGGACCTCTCCAAGTGCGGTAAGGGTGGGATTCGAACCCACGGGACTTTTACATCACACAAGTTTTCAAGACTAGGCTCTTTTGACCACTTGAGTACCCTTCCTTATTTAAAATACTGACGTTCTCCTAGAAGATAAATCTTTGCTAGAAAGAAATACTTCACTCTTCTTTTTGACTGCCTTTTTCGAATAAATTTTCGAATAGCTTGTCTTTTTGTTAATTTAATCATGTGTCCAAGACGGGACTCGAACCCGTAAAATCCAGATTTTAAGTCTGACATGTATTCCAGTTCCATCACAAGGACGTTAGTGAGGAGTGAGAGATTCGAACTCTCATGCTACTATTATTTCGCCTCGGTTTCTAAAACCGAGTTGTCTACCGTTCCAGCAACTCCCCGTCTGTTTCTTGTTTGTTGGGCATGACAATTAGGACATAAAATCTGTAGATTCCAAAGTCCATTATTGTAATGATTACTATCTTTATGGTCCAGTTCTAATACTACTGGGTCTCCCATCCATTCTGTTATACCACAGATTTCACATTGCTCTTTCTTCAATCCTTCCTTTATCAACTTCTTTTTAAGAGTGTGACTGTTTATAGTACTTCCATTGTAACAATAAGAAAGTACAGGTTTTTTATTATGAGCTATTCTTCCTTTCGTTACTGACTTACCAAGGAAATGTGAAGTATCAATTTCAAAGTATCCAACTCTTTTCTTGATGTAACACTGAGCTCCTGTCATAGGTTTCACTCCTATATTTCTACATACATCAGCCCAAGTTTTAGAATTCTTTACAGCTTTTTCCAAGCTTTCTTTTGTGTGTTTATTTCTCATTGGTATACATTTGATACCAATATACAACATATATGCCAATTTACCAAATCTTTTTTAAGACCTGCGTGTCTACCAATTTCACCATATCGCCAAAATAAGAAACCCCAGCTTCTTCAGGGCTGGGGTTTCGAGGAATAATCCTCTTTCAAGTGGTATTTTTACATACCATACCCAGCTCGATTACTCAAGAGTGATAAACTGGAATATGATAAATATTGCTTCATTAGAAAACAAATATACGAATAATATTTTAATCTACCAAATTTATTTTTCATCTGGTAAGTTTATGATTTCAAGACCTTTCTTTCTCATAGCCTCACAAAATAGGTCAAATCCACCCTGCCAAGTTATTACCTTAATAGTTCTTTCTGGAGGATTAGTATAGAAAGCATCTTTGACTGCCTTCTCAATCTCATCAAGAGTTATTGGTTTATTCTCCATTTGTAAGTTTTTGTTTGACATCATGAATCATTGGTCCTAACTTTTCTCCATTCTCATTTACACGTACTCCATGTACGAAATGGGTTTTACCTTGTTTATAGGCTCTTAAGTGTTTGTTATGGAAATTTCTACCATCTCTTCCTTCTTTCTCGAGAATCTCTCTATAGTTATCAGATGTTACTAACAATCCAAGAAATTCTCTGTTTGTCTTTGATTTCCCAAGTGCATTTTTCTGGGTCATTATACTTTATTTTACTACGTCTATTAAAATTTCTCAAGTAACGTAAATATCTACGCTCTTGAGGTGATAAATTTGCTATCATATCACAAATATAATAACAATTTATATAGAATCCAAATTTATTTTTGTACACCTAGAAGGATTTGAACTTTGTACCCTATGAAGGACTCGAACCCTCAAAATCTCCTAATTCGTATTCAGGTGCTTTATCCAATTTAGCTAATAGGGCATGTGGGTGACTAAGGGGAATCGAACCCCCATTTGTAAGCTTCACAGACTTTTGCTTTACCGTTAAGCTATAGCCACCAGTTTCCTTGTCAGGGGTCGAACCTAAGATAACAGAGTCAAAGTCTGTTGTGTTACCATTACACTACAAGGAAATATGCACGTATGAGAGGACTCGAACCCCTGACGCTTGGTTTTGGAAACCAACGCTCTACCAACTGAGCTACACACGCATGATGTGGTACAAAGTGGTATCGAACCACTATCTCAGGATTTTCAGTCCTTCGCATAGACCATCTTTGCTATTGTACCTTTAGAGATCAGTAAGAGATTCGAACTCTTGATTTTACAGTTTTGCAGACTGTTGCCTTTGACCACTCAGCCAACTGATCATTTGAGCCACATGAAGGATTCGAACCATCACCCTCTGATTACAAAACAGAATAGCTACCGTTACTATTAATGTGGCATTATGTCTAGATGGCAAGATTCGAACTTGCGACCCCTTGCTCCCAAAGCAAGTGTTCTACCTGACTGAACTACATCTAGATAAAAGAAAACCCCCTAGTTTCCTAGAGGGTCTTCATATAGAACTGCACGAAAATCGTTTAGTTACGTATACAGAACTCCCTTAACAGTTGTACACTGTGTAAAGGTCGGCCATGTATGACGTTGCACTTTTTTCATAATTATTTTTTAACTGGTGGAACAGGTTTTTTACCTCCACATCCACAACCATATGATGTATGAATAACTTTCATAAAACAAATATACAACATTATTTTTAATTTTCCAAATTTATTTTAAAAAAAGGGACCGTAGAAACTAGTTGAAGTAAGGTAATATTTTAAGTACAAATTTCTCCAAGTCCATTTTAGTATCTTCAGCGTATAATTCTGTAAGCTTCTGAAGAGAAATAACTGCACCATTTCTTGAGATATTCCTTGAGTGATAAATATTCTCTTTTTGAGTACACCACTCTAGGTTTTCTACTGTGTTATTCGCTCTATTTCCATCCTTATGATTTATGTTAGGTTTACCATCTGGATTATCTAAGAAGGCAAATGCAACTATCCTGTGCACTAGAATAGTTGTTGCTTTACTGTTCTTCCATAACAAAGTCTTATAATAACCATTCTTGAGAGATAGTTTTAATATCTTCTCTTTCCGTTTTGATGGGGAATTTCCCTGTAGACTTTTTAGTCTTCCTAAACTGCTTACCTGATAACGACCTTCAAAACCTACTATGTCTTTCCATATTTCCATAATACAATATACGAAGAATATTTGAGATTACCAAATAAAAAAGGTCCTCGAGAGCGAGGACCATAAATAACTCGGAGAACCAACAACCGAGGTTTTAAATAGTTGGATAACTTACTGCACCATCAAAATTAACTACAATAGTCTTTGATGTGGCTGTTGTGAAAGAAGATTGGAACTCTAATAAGATATTTTGAGTTGATTTCCTGATAATGTAGTTATACATTTGACCTACACTTTCTATGTAAGTAATTGATTTTAAATCACTTGTACCTGCTTGTTCAGCTAAAGTCAAACAAGTTGTTGGGATATTTCCCATTGTAATAGTATATTTTCTATTTGCAGAAGTATTAGCTGCAAATGCTATAGTGTAAGATATAGAACCACGGAACTCTAGAGTACCATCAAAACGATAACGATACTGAGGAGCACCTGATAAAAAGACAACATTAGCATTTCCTGTAGGAACTATAGTGATATCTCTCCATGTATTATCAAAACAAGCTCTTACTACCTGAATAGAAGGATTTGTTGATACAATATATGGATTAATTAATGTGCCTGTTCCTGTTACTGTAACTCCTGTACCAGCTATCACCTTGGTCTCTGAGCCATCTGGAGCAATACATGTAGACATTAATTTACCATCTGTTCCTATATATAAAGGATTACCTATATCTGTTGATAACAAAGTAACTGGAACTACATCAAATAGTATATCCTCATTTCCTGCTGGATTTTCTTTTGTTTTAGATAGGAAAATACCTGTCTTAAGCTTATCCCATAAGTATCCTGTTGTAGTATCTGCTGCAGATACCTTTGCATTTACATCTATAGGAACACCTCCTTGAACAGCATCAATTCTTATCTTCTCATCACAGCCAGTTCCTGTAACTGTAAGTGTAATATCTGTTCCTGCCTCTAACTTATCTATTAAGTATTTAGGGCATATATCACTACCATCAACAAGAACTTTACCTATTGAGCATATTTTATCATTAATCTTTGATAAAATAGTATCTCCGTCCTCAGCGTTAGAAACACCAAGACAAGATAAGTAAGTACCTGAGTACGTAGTACAACCAAAAGTATTTGGATTTATACATCCACAATCATCATGTTGACTACAAGGGTTGCATGGGTTATTATCTGTACAAGACATATTATAATTTTTATTTATTAAAGTATAGTTGTTGTTGTGGTTGTTGAGGTGGTAAACTCTACAAAGTCTTCAACACATGTAGATGATAAAAGAGTACTATCTGAAACTGTAGTAACTGATGCATAAGGAGGTAATACAAATACATCTCCTGTTGCCATACTTACTGTTTTATCTACACAATTTGAATTAGTATTATCACATAATTTATAGTTAACTATCACATCTCCAGCAGCTGTTAATGTACAGAACTGACATGGATCTCTATCTACTATTTTCTCTAGACACTTATTGCACTGAATTCCTTTAAGAGTATTACACATTTTACCTTCAATATTTACTACCAAATTACCAGTTGAAGATAAACCATCTATTGCTACCTCTAAAGTAGAATTAGCTGAGATAACTATATCGAAGTACTGAATGTTTCCCAATGTGTCTGTAATGCTACCAGATGACCCACAATCCTCGAAATTTGCTGGGATGGACGTTCCTGCTCCCTTTGTAAATTTTATCACTATACCACTCATATCAGTATTGAACAGGGCTGTAAATCCTAAGTACACATCATCACATGTTACTTTACAACATCCATTCTCGATTGATAATATACGAGTACGTAAAGATTGTACCTCTAAAAGAGTATTTCCATAGTTATCTGCCCAATTTGAGGGAGAAGCATTCCATCCTGTTATACTACCAAATTCTGGATTTAAGTCAGTAGGAGTATTTGCTAAAGCATCTGTTATATCTGTTACTGTCCCAATAGATTGTTTATAGTCACAAACCTCTTTTGAGAGATTCTGTACTTGTACAGATAATGGTAAAGACTCTGATTTTACACAAGTAGATACTTGAACTTCTCTAATTACTCTTGATCTACTTGCTTCATTTATAGCTTCTTGTAATTTTAAGATGCTAGTATCAGCACTATCTAGTGTACCCTCATGTTTACATAAAACATTGATAATCAATTGGTCTAGCTCATCTCTTGTTATAGATAAGTTTAAGCCATTAAAAGAAGCATAACATTTCAAGTCAACTTTAATACTTGTATCTTGAAATAATATTGCTAATTGTTTTTCTAACTCATTTATATAACTTTTTAGACAAATATGATTATCTCTAAGAAGTGTTAAAATTGATATTATTGTAATTTCTTCTGGTGCAGTTTTTTGACATATTGTCAGAAGACCACTTATATCAAAACTTGATAAATTCTTAGGTACTAGATTTTGAATTTGAGATACTATTTCACTCAAGAGTGGATTAAGAGAATCTCCGTTACATATTCCCAAAGTAGGTATATCTATATCATCCCATATTTTACAAGAGGATGGTGTAGGAATACAGTCTTCATTTGTACATTTTTCTACTCTTTTCATTAGCAAGTACAGATATCTTCATAAGGAATAAGATAGTTCCACTCAAATGAAGGATTTGTCCATTTAACTAATGGCATACCTAAATAAGTTGGAATTTCTACTGCTACCATTTTAGGACTAACTGCAGCCCCTCCTGCATTACATAATATGTTACATAAACCTAAAGGAACAGATACAGGAATAGAATTCATTAAAAAGTCTCCATCAGTATCCCATACATTTCCACCAACATCTACCAAAGGATATTCTACAGTTCCTATCTTAATATGAGTCATATAAGCATCATTCAAATCACCTAAGCTATTACCTTCCCATTTAAACTGCCAACATTTATATCCACTTGGTAAAGGAAGAATACCCGAACAAGTTGATGATAGTGTTATATTACCTGTAGGTATAACTGCATGAATAACAACATCTTTAGGGAATAATACGCACTGATTATTTATCATAGTAATAGTCTTCTCTGGAGTACCATAAACAACTACTACATGAGCACCTACATCTCCATTTGCACAAACCTTGCAATCTCCACAACTACTAGAATTTACAATTTTTCCAATACAATCAGTACATGTTAAACTACCATTTGACATATTAGCTTCCACCTTTATAATCAAATCTTGAGTTATATTAAGAGAAGGAATTGGAACAGTTATAATAGCACTATTTGATATAGGATAACTAACTGTTGAGTAAGTCTCAACATTATTATCAATATCTGTAATAGTGATTGTTGAACCAATATCTATAAAACCTACTGGGATATTTGTTCCAGCACTAGCTGTAAAGCTAATAATTATTGCAGTTTTAGCTGTATTAAATGCAGCTGTATAACCTATTTTTACCTTATCACAATTAGCACCACAACAATCTGTTTCAATTGTTATAACACGTTGACGCATATTCTCTAACTCTAATAATAGATTACCATAGTTATTAGCCCAGTTTTTAGGTACTAAATTCCAACCAGCAATTAATCCAAATTCTGCATTTAGATCTCCGGGAGTATTACCTAATGCTGTTGATATATCTGATGGAAATCCAGCAGCATTCTCTAAATTGCATATCTCTGTAGATGTATTCTGTAATTGAACTGATGTTGGTAGGGTAGCTCCATTAATACAAGTTGGAATTTCTAACTCGTCTACATTACTAACTACATTCAAAGCATCAATCTCAGCTTGTAATAAAATTAATTGACCTTCTATAGTTGTCAAACGACTCTCATGAGAACATAATGTATTAATACATAATTGGTTAAATTGCTCTCTAGTAAGTCCTAATGCATTACCTAAATTATCAAATTCAGCATAACACTTTAAATCTACATTTACAGATGTTGTTTTAAACAACTCATCCATACCAGCTTTAACCGTATTAATAAAATCTTTAAGACAAATCTGATTATTTTTAAGTAATGTAAGTATAGATACAATAGTAATTTCTACTGGCTCTTTTTGATTGCATATGTCTAATAAGGCATCAATATCAAATGTAGATAAATCTTCACCAGTTAATGTCTTTAACTTTGTAATGATTTCAACAATAAGATTATTAAGAGAATCTCCGTTGCATATTCCTAAATACGGAATTTCTCCACCATTCCAATCAATACATGATGAAACAGAGGGAATACAATTCTCAACTAAACATTTTTCCTTTGCCATATTTATTTTTTTCCAATTCGTATTTCCATCCAAAGATCTCTTAATTTATCTCTAGAACTATACGAATCATATTTCTTAGAAAAACAAGTTTCTATAAAATACTTATCACTAAGTAGTTGCTCATATTTTAGAGATGCAAACTTACATTTAACATTGACACTCATTGCTATATCTTTCTAGTAATTTAACAGCCCATTCATATAATTGTTTACCTTCTTTCTTCTCGTTACATTCTTCTACCTTATATTTGGCAGCCATAATATATTCATCTATCTCTCTTAACTTTTCTCTCTGATTATGATATTCTTCTCTAGTAATCTTACAAGCATCAGATTTTAGATTATCCCATTGATGTGATAATTTATGACGTAAATCAGTTACTCTTAAGTGCATATATTCTACTATTGTAGCAGAATTAGGTTTATATGATTGTTTTATTTCATATATACCATCAGGTAAATCACGAAGAGCTGTTAGATCTGCTACTTTACGATATCCTAAACTTGATGAGTTTAAAGCTAAAGAAAAGTTCTTCTGAACATGAAAGGTTACCCATGTTTCCTTATTTACTGGTAGTACCTCTATTAAGTAATTTGTAATCTCATTATCATTACAATAATGGGACGTATCATATATCCTAAGTACTTTAAGATTAGGATAGTCTGAAACCTCAAGGTATAATTCGTTGGTAGGCACAGTATAAGATAGTTAAAAAATGTGAGAAATTAAAATAATTCTTTATGTTAAAAAGAAAAAGCTTGGCAGACTTACTGCCTACCAAGCTTCAACTTTTAGAACTTAGATATATTAGATACCTTGCATTCCACTACTTCCTCCAACGTTAGCTTCATTTATATGAAGTGTTACACCTGATTTAGCAGTAATTACACTTAAAACATTATTTTCAAATGTTGTAGCAGCTACATCTCCCTCTTTGAAGGCAAATACTGCTGTGAATGTTTCTTGAACTGATTTCTTTCTGAAACCATTAACTCCATAAGATGCTTTGAAACGTACATAATACAAGTTGTAGAATGCACTTCTATCAACAGTCTGTAGAAGATTTTGGTCAAAAGCCTCTCTCATTCTTGGCTCAAGAGAGAATTGATTAATATGTTTCAGATAAGCTTCTGTCTTCATAATCACTTCTCTTACTACATACTCTCCACTCTGACGAGCAATTCTACCAATTCTGCTTTGAGAAACAGTTGGCCAGTTTGCTACATCACATACATCATCATCTTCTCCAAGTAATGAAATTTCCATTTTAATTGGTTCAGTTTCGTAGTAATCCATAGGATTAAAAGAACAGTTACCAAATTTAGGATCAATATATCCTGCAGTCACACGGATACCGCACTTACGTGATGCATTAGCTATAACTGTTTCAGGAACAACAACCCATGAACTATTTTCAAATGCTGGAATAGTATCATATGTAAAGGTTACATTACTTGTTAAACATCCCTCATCAAGACAGTCTTGAGAAGATTGAGTTACAGTATAGTCATCTTTACAATTAGTTCCTGCAATTTTTGTTACACTTGCAATATTAATACCAACTACACCAGCTAAAGCAGCTTTGATGTCATCAACTCTACTTTCACCATTACAATCCAATTGATTGATATTAGATAAACGTAAAGTTCTTACTGAATTAATACCAGTACCACAGTTTGTCCAAGCTACTGCAGATGGATTAGCCCAAGTACATACTGGACCTTCACTAGAAGCTAAAGTCACACTATCACCTAGTAATGCTACCAAATCAATACCTGAAGTTGTTACCAACTTAACTGTAGCTACACCTTGATCATTTGATATAAATGTTGCAGTAATTACAGGAGTTAATAAATGGTCTGTACCAACACCAACTACTGTAAGATCTCTCTTAGTTCCAGCATAAGCTAAAGCAGCTGTTGTAGCAAAAGCTATTGTGTCAGCATCTACTTTAATTATATAGTAATCAGTAGCATCAGTAATACCTGTGATTGCAGTACCACCATTTTTACTATAGGTTACTTTATCACCAGTATTTAAACCATGAGCAACTTTTGTAACTGTATTAGTAGTAACATTTGTATTAGCAACTTCTGAGTTTATTGTAACTTTTGTAGCTACTTCATAAGCTGTACCAATAACATCAGCATAAGTTTGACGAGGAGTTGAACCTGACAAATCTTCTGTTCCTGCTAATGGACGGTTTACAAAATAGGTATTAGTACCTGATGACAATGTTGAGCCAGCTGGACATACTCCACAAACTGCTAATAATACATCACCATAGTATGCAAATGATGTAGGTTGAGATTCTGCATCGTCAATACATATTTGGTATGTAGATGTAGAACCATCTCTTGCAGTTCTTACTACAGTACTTCCAGAAGGAGCCTGAGCTTGAACAGCTTGTAATGAAAGAGCATCACCGTTATCACATAAGTCCAAACACCATTTAATCATAGTAGTTGCTGCAGCACTATAATCGGCTGTAACCAATTTAGCACTAACACCAAACTTACGTAATTCTGTATGTTTGTTAATACTATTAATAAGAGCTTGAGTATGAGTCAAACAATCAGTAATAGGATCTGGACAATCATTACCTGCACAAGGTGTTGTACAGTCTTCCTTCGGAGTGTAGGAAACTACATACTCTTTTGGACCGTTAAAGAAACGGTAAACTGGTTGACCATGGAAGTAAAATTTAATACGAATAGCTTTACCTGTTTCGTAAGACAGGGATTTTGAGGATGGACCACCATTGAAACCGATAACCCACTCTTCATTTGCAATGGTTTGAGGACGAGAAAGATACATATCTTCTACATCATGACCAAAGAAAAATGGTGATTTGTGACTATTTGTTACAGGTTGACCGTACCAATCAAGTCCACCAAATGCTCCTTGAGCAAAGAAGAATTCTTTTCCGTTTCCAATTGATGTAGCTACTGAGAATGTTGCACGATCAAAGATACCAACCTTACCAGAAGTAAGATCAGCTGAATGACCAGATGCAGCAACTCCACCTGTAACTACGTAAAAAGGTACGTGATAACTGTTGTTTTCCATAAAACTGTGTTGTTAATTGTTATTAATTATTAATTGTTAGATTCGACTCTACTCTCTGCCAGAGCCTTTGCATTTAATGATTCAATATCTGAGGCTATAATCTTACAAGCTTCATCTACAAGCATATCACATATATCATCTTTGAATTCCACTACAGTATCTAACTTTTTAAAGTTATAAAATACTGGTTTTCTGTAATACGTTAATTCTACTTTGTCTATAGTAAAATCTTTATTGTGATATATATGAAGTTTATTTCCTATAAGAGTATGAAATGTTTCCTCAAATATAAAAGAAGGGAGCGTATTTAACAAATCATCTACATTAGCTTCCTCTCTGAGGTGAGATTTTATTGAAATATTTGTACAATTCCCCTTACTCACATAGGGTGTTAACCTCTTAAAATAAAGATAATCTGAAGGTAACTTATTAGTTTCTACATACACTCCCTTATTTCTTATTGTTAATCCATCTCTCTTGAGAATAATCTGTAAATCATCTACTCTAGTCGTTGTCTCTTCATCTCCTTCATGAGTAGCATTATTACCTCTATACTGCCTTCTTACCCACTCATTAATTCCTTTATTAAAGGCTTCCTGTTTGATATATGGCCAAAGATTGTCATAATCAGAAGAGGCACCTTTATTTAAACGTATATCAATTTTTGTGGATATTTGAGTCAGTGTCATTATTCTTTCCATTTAGTCTCTACAGCTGCTTTCAGATTGTCAAAGTCTACTCTGAATTTAGGTTTTTGTAGATTATCTACAGCTTCCTTTATTGTATTTCCAAGTATTGTACCTTCTGAGGTAACAAACTTTTTCTCTCTTTGGGAAATTAAGTTAAAATAATCTCCAGCTTTAACATATGCCTCAGTATAAAGTAACTGTCTAGTTTGAGGAGTTTTCCACTTATCTACATAATCAATAAACGTCTTAGGACAATTTTTCTTCTTCTTAAGTTGAAGCTTACCATCAATATATTTAATATGATAGTTAATTAAATCCTTTTCTGTAGTAGAGTAGTTATATGCTCCAAAAGCATTTGTGTCATATTGCATACACCAAGCAAGTATATATAAGGCATCTTTTCCGAATTCTTTTCTTAATAATGTTAATTCACCATGAGCATCTGAACGAGTGATATCTTCTTCTTCTCCAAAATCATTAGTCTCAACCTCTAGAGCTAAGTAATGAGGAATCTGATATTTTTCAGCCCAATCTCTTGTAGGAGCTACAATATCTGAAAAAGCTCCACCTATAATTGATAAATACAACAAGGCATGCTCTGGACGGTCTGTATCATAAAACACATCAATTGTCTCATGAGTAACTTTAAGACGACTTATATCTCCTCTTTTTTTCCAAAATGAATAGTTATCAGAACTAATAACCTGAGAACCTCCATAATATCTCTCAATAAGAGGACGTAGTGTTTTAATTGTATCTGCTACAATAGGTTTTTCTTCATCTGAAAACCATTTATAAAACTCTACTTGTTCTTCATCTAATCCTGTAGCAAATTTCCATTTTATTGGATTTCCTTGATGATCAGTTTCTATTGTTCGAGCTGTTCTTTCACAGTCTCTGTTAAAAGGTTCACCTGTTCCGGAGTATCTTACTACTAAATCTCCTTCTTTTACAGCCTTAGCTGCAGTGTTTCTAATTGCAAATTTTATTGACATATTGATGGTTTTTAATAAAGACTTAGTTGTTTATCCAGCACTGCCACGGGGAGGCGTCTTCTTAGTGCCAACTTGGTGCCTTGAAAGCACCAAGTATTATTTTAGGGGTATTACTTTTTTTTACCACCACATTTTTTCTTTTCTGACATAATTGTATGTTTTAATTGTTATTAAAGAGCTGCAATACCAGTACGTGGATTCTTTGGAACCATTTTCAGTAACTTAGTAGGATCTTTCACAATTGCTGTGTCAGCTTTACTAACAAACTTAACTTGATATCCACTTAATTCATCTGAAGCCTGAGATACTGTAATATTCTGACCATTGATGTTTGTTGAAGAACGTAACAGTGGGTGAGTATTATCACCAGCCTCAACAATCATTCTCATCTTAGTACCATTCTTACGAATAATAGCTATGTTGTCTTTTGATGTGTTGTAGTCTTCAATTAACATTGTGTAAGAAGATAAACGGTAACCACCCGGTAAAATTGGGTTAACAAACTCGTCAGCTTTTACTGGATCAAATCCGGGTTCCCATTCAACTTGAAGGTAACCAATGTTTGGAATTTGATACTTAGTGAAACGTGGAGCATTGTATGTAAGGTTAGCTGCGTTTTGACCAGTAATGAATCCGAATTCAGCATTTTGTAACTGAGCTGGAATCATAAATCCTTTTTTCAAGAAGGCTTGGTAAATCAATTCTGAACCACCACGACCTGTCTTAACAATATAAACGTTATCAGAGATTGATTCACGTAAAGGAACTTTACCAAATTCAAAATCTTTAATAGCATCTGTAAGTGTATCCAATCCAAAAGTATCAATAGAGAAAGAATGTTTATAACCTGCCATATCTAATTGGAACCAAACACCGGGAACAAGTCTCTGTGTATCATAACCATCTCTAAGTAAATCAATTTGGTCAGACCAAATCATTAAATCATTATTTTGTTTCTGCATCAAGTTGATAGCAATACTATCTAACAAGTTAACCATAGCAGCTTCACCATTACCTTTACCTTTTTCTTCCTGTAATCTTTCGAAATACATTTTGTAAGATTCTGGATTTCTTAAGTCTACTACTTTATTATCAGCAATACCACGAACTTGATAGAATTGTAGAACTGTCTGCTCCATCATTGCTATTTGCTTAGCATCAATACGAGTGTTTGTATTAAGGTACTCACAAGCACCAGAAGTAACACGGTAAGATTGTTGCAACATCATGTTGGATAAATAGTTCTTGTATTTAGCAAGAGAAGGTACACCACTGATTGACCAAACGCTCTTATTGCTGGAGAAATCAAGACTTCTCATATCAGCCAATTTAACGATTTGACGTTGTGGTTGGAATTCTGCTTTACTAACAAACTTCACATGAGCATTAGTATTAAGTACAGCCCAAACTTTAAAGTGCTCACCTAATTGCTCAATAGGACGATCAACTACTGTAAAAGATATACGTGAAGTCAAGTCAAATTTGAAGATAGAACCGGGACCTAAGTCTCTACGGGTAACTACAAATGGGAGTTCCTCACCATCCATACCTTGCTTATCTTTATCTAGACCACCAGCAACTAAACGAGTTGTAGAGTCAGCAGCAGAAGGTAATTCGAATGTGTAGTAATCTGCATCCGTATAGATAACTTGTGCATTATCTATAGCCAATGTTAACAATGGGGAGTCTGTACGTTGTCTTAAAGCCCACAAATCCAATACGCCAAAATCTAATGGCTGAGTTGGAGCAAGAGCTGTTACATAGGGGATATCAATATGATTTTTGATACCTAAAGAGCGTGCTTGCCCGATAAAAATACCGGGATGACCTAATGTTCCTAAGCCCGTTCTGTTGTCTGTTCCGGGAATAAATTCTGGCATATATATTTGTTTTTATTTTGGTATCTTAACCTCTACCAAAAGAGGGCTTTTTATTAAACTGATTACGTTGAACAGATGGTCTCCTTTCTTCTTCATCAAAATCGTTACCAGAGGCTTTATGTGTATCCCCTGCTAATCTCAATTTCTTCTCAAGAGAGGCAGCTGTTTGGTTAGCTACTGAAGTACCTAAGTAATTATAGAAGGCATCCTTTTTAGCTAGTAACAGAGCAATTTCTTTTAGAGTCTCAAAGTCTTTTTTCTCAAATAGATTATCTATTGCTGTATAAACTCCGTACCCTTGTGTCTCTTCAGAGGGTTCTGCTATCAAATCATAGATTGCAGCCTTCTCGTCTTGTCTTAGTTTAGTCTTTCCAAAAATAGGTTTTTCAATTGCTTGTAAAGCATTTTCCCTAATGTCAGTAACTAACTGTATATATTGCTTCTGTTGTTCTTGTTCAGCTTGAATCATCTGTCCTAGATACTGTTGTTCTTGTTGGATGATCAGTGGCTTGTATTGTTTTGCTGTTGCAACTAATTTATCTGTAGTTTTTAGAGCATCTATCTGAGAAGTAACTATTTCCTCTGGCTCTCCTTTCTGTTCCATCCTAGTACGTACTATTGCTTCTGCACCTTCTGGAGTATTCTCATCTAAATTAGCTACAGATTGTATTGTTTTTACACCTTGTAGGAATGGTATTACCTGTGATGGATCATCTACCATTTCTGCATATTGACTAACTGCCTTCCATGCTGGAGATTTGCTATTATACCATGCACTCTCCATTTGCTTTTTGGCTTCATCTAGACGATAATTGATTTGTAACTCAAGTACCTCATCATATTCTTCTGCCGTTTTTGGTATAAATGATACCTTATTTCCGTCCTTATCTATTTCATCTACTGCAATAAACTTTCCGTTTTTGATTCTCTCTTGATAATAAGAGGATAAATCCGTAAGTGGCTGCTGTTGTAGTTTTTTAGATTCTCCTAGAATATCAGCATTTCCATCTGGAGCTAAGGTAGTTTCCTCTGTTGTAGAGGGAGCTAAAGTAGTCTCCTCTGTTGTAGATGGAGGTAATGTTGTTTCTTCTGTTGTACTTCTTTGTTTAGCAAACATATCAAGGTTGTGTTCTTGCATTCCAAAGTTAACTGGAGCAATTTGATTTGTTTGTCCTATTCCGGGAAATAAGTCAATCAGTGCATCCTGATTGATGTCTTTTACATTTGTTTCCATCTTGTTGGTTTTAAGTGTTCTATAAATTGATAATAAACATTTTAAGTTAATTTTCCAAATAAATGTGAATATAGCTAATTAGAAAACGATAATATATACTAATTATTTTTTAGTCTTCTTTTTACTATCGTATTGATTCTTGTTTTTATCTGCTACATATTTAACAGCATCTGTCTGCATTTTGGCCTTCTGTAAATCAGTCATATTCTTCTCTCTTTCGACATTTAATTTTTCTCTATCTACCTGATCTTTTTGTTGTAAAGTATCCTGTACATTTTTCCTATCCATATTCATTTGCTGCATTTTCAGATAATGATCAACATTCTCCTGAGAGTCAGGTACCTGATTTGTATTAATATCTGATGACATTCCACCCATTGCTCTGATAGAAGCAACATCAACTTGTGTTTGTCTGTTCTTATCATTTTGATCAGATGTGAATTGATGTTGAGCATCTAGTGCTTGTTGAGCAGATTGTTGTTTTTGTTGCTCTAACTGCATCTCATGTTCTTGTTTAGATTGTTCTCTTTGTTGAGCTTCTATTTCACCTTCTTTAATTAATTCCATTAACTTTGGAACTGATTGTTCTACTAAAGCTTGTATTTGAGCAGAAGGTTTAATCTCTAAAGTATTATTACTCTTTAAGAATTCAGTTATTGTTTGTAGAGCTGCTCTTACATTTGCTCTACTTACTAAATTAATATTATAGTGCGGTAATAGATTATCCATACCTTCTATCTCTAACATTATAGTTTCATCCTTCTCATTCATATATGTTGCTCTAGAGGACTCTTGGAAAGTAGTATAGAATTGGGCAGCATCTAACATACGTTGTCTAACTCTTTGCATTAAGTTAGAGTGTTGCTCAAAGTACTTCTCAGTCTGAGCTTCAGAGTAAGCAATACCCTGATTAATACCAGTAGCTGTCTCTGATGCTTTATTCTGACCTAAGCGATTTCTAGTAATACCTATCAATTCACCTGCTTCCCATTTAATCTGTTGACCTAATTGAAAATACATTTGAGCTTCTTGTATTGTAGATAACTGTAATACTGTTGGTAGTGCTGGTTGACCTGCACCTTCTAATGCATCACGAGATACACTATATGGAAGAATATCAGATTCTCTTAACATATCTTCATAACCTTCTTGAGCATCTAAACCAGATACTGATGCAGATAGATTATTATTAGTCATAGTACGTCTGTCTATAGCTATCTTATTACCAAAATCTTTTAGGAACTTCTTAGGAACTCTATTCATACAGATATTATAGATAATCTGTAAAGGTTTTATACGATCAATAAATGAATGACTATCTGTATTTAGGTATGAATATTCACATCCTTCTATAGGAGGTAAACTATCAAATGGATTTGAACGTCCTTTAAATTGAAATTTAGTTGGACCACCATCGATATATATTGACTCCATAGTATTTGGAGTATTTAACCAAAACGTATGTTTCTGATTAGGAGATATCTTCATTAAATGTCTCCACTCTGGAACCCACGTCCAGTCTATATGTTCACCATATAGTAAGTTATCTTTACTTTCTTCTTTTACAACTGACTTATCATATACTGGTTCAACTGTAACTTTATAGTTCTCATCTACCCAATCTGGTTTTGGACGTGTACCATCTCTATTTACTTTACTCAACCATCCAATCCTCTTGAGAGAACGCCAGTATAGACGTAATACACGGAACATTTGTGGATGACCAGTTACTCTTCTTCCCCAAATAGGATTTAAGATATCTACTTCTTGATTATGATCGAAGTTAGGATTTCTCATAAAGTTATATGCTAACTCTTTACCTAATAAAGCATCATTCATTTTTGGATCTAAACTAGTAGAATCAAGCCATGGTTTAGATAAGTCATAATATGAACCTTGATGTGCTTTAAGATAATCTGGAACCATGATATTAGAAGTCTTAACATAGATATCCTTTAACTTAAGAATATCTGCTTCCTTCATCTTTCTTCCAAACTTATTAACAATATCTCCAGATGACATAAAATCAAACCATAAAAAATAATCTCCATCACTAACATACTTAATGTTTGGTCCTTTATGATAATCACACCATTTTGGATTGAGTAACTCTAAACGAAAATCATCATCAAGTAAATCCAAATGCCAAAACTCTCTATCACATATCAATCCACTCTCAAAACCATCTGGTTCTAATTCAGCTAAATCATATCTTTTCTCTTGTATTTGTAATACTTTTTCTGCCCACTTTACACCAGTACTACGGAAATTACGAGATGTATCCTCTATCTGTTTCAGATTCTGCATAAACTGCTGCATCTGTTGTTGATATTGTTGAGGGTCAGATTGTTCTGATAATCCCATTTCAGCAAGTTGTTGCTGTTTCTGCATTGCTGCATATTCAGTTACTACTTGTTCAAATTGTTGTTTTTTATTATTGAATGCTTCTGCAGTAGATGTAGGATCAATAGCTTCAACTCTCCATTGATTATCTCTCTTAATAAATTCACCTCTTAATACATCTATAAAGTTAGGTGCAATAGGATAGAATTGTTCTAAAGGAGATTGTGATTCATGAGGTACTAACATTCCTACAGCTTGATAGTAATCATTCTGTGTAGGATTAATAATATAATCAGAAGGATTCAACTTACCATATCTCATCCAATAGTTTCTTTGGATTTTTCCAGCCTTTTTTTCTACATTATGCCAACCAGCTACTTCATAATAGTCTGCTACAGCTTGTATCCAGTCTGCTGTTTTCTCCTCTAGAGTAAGCATCTGGAATGGAAGAATATCATTGATGGCTCCACCTAATAGTTTATTTCTATCAAGTTTGAAACCTTTGTAGAGGTCTGAACCCCATATTACCGTTTTTTGTGAATTTGCCATAATTAAAGCATTGAATAAGGTTTACCGGGCTTTCCGGGCTTAGATGAATATGTTTTTTCCATACCTCCTAGCATGTTGGTTCTCCGAGGTTGCCTATACTCAGGCTTCTTCTCTTCTACTATTTCACTTTTTCTTTTAATAAAACGATTCTGTTGATATATCTTACAAATAAATAAAGCTCCCATAAATGATACTAACCTATCATAGTTACCTCTTATTTTTCCTTTAACCTCTGAGTATCTAATAAATTCCTCAAGTAACCAGTAATCATCTATTCTATCTATTCCAGTAAATAACTTTAGAGTTTCTTCTTGTCCATTCTTTGTAAATGTAGAACGGTTATATTCTGTATGAAAGTATTCTTTTGTATAAGCCTTAAAGTATTTCCATATCTCACTATTGTCTCCTTTATGAAATCCGAACTTGGAGTTATTTGCAGTATTACCACTCTTGATATTCAAATCCTTAAATAATGGAACATCACTTTCTTTTGCTAGATACTTCTCTGCTTTTCCAATTTCTCTCATATAGTTAATAAAGTTGGGTTTATTTCTTTCTGCATATGTAAATGCATTATATAACTTAATACCTAACCATATTTGTTCATTTGTTTTACGAGCTGTATCAAAACGTCCACGATATGTAGCCACTAACTTATCACCTTCTATACGCTTTGATAGTTTACCATTAGCATCTCTATAGGTAACTTCTACAGCTGTCTTAAAGATATCTACAGAAGCTACTGATGAGGATGTGTCTGTTTGATCTACCTCAATAGCATCAACACAAGCAAAGTAAGTAAAGAATTCAGCAGTCTCATCAGGTAACTCATATAATGTCCATACTCCTCTCTTATCTTCCCACTCTGGATTAATTGGATAACGATGTTCTTCTGGTAATCTTAGATTAGACAATATTGTCTTACCATCTACATTTTCACTTAATAATCCTTTCTGAGGTTTGAACTCCCAAACATTATTCTGTTCCTTTATTTTAATACGTTCTTGTTGTTTCTTTAATAACTCTATTGGAAACTCTGATATGTTTCTCTGAGCAAATGCTTGTTCAGGAGAAGTACACTTTTGAGATAATTGCAGTTGTTTTAGTTCTGCTCTTTTTGTTGAGTTCTTAATTTGTTCTTCCTTTCGAGCTATCCATTCCATAGCTAATGGTACATTTGAACGTCCATTTTTATCCATGAATGGTTGCTTAGTTACATCATCTTTACCAAGCATGTTATATGCTTCACTAATGAATATACAACATTTATCCTTTTCTGGGTTTTTATCCCATATATTTTTAACACCTAAGAAATTATTATCTTCAGGATTATAAAATATTGATTTTAATCCTTCAGCATCCTCCAACTCACCTACAGAACCACAAGCTATGATAGTACCTGTTGTTTCAGTACCTTTTTCTAGAGCTGGTCTTACGAACTCTAATGTTGATGATAATGTAGGAGATACACCGGGCTCCTCATAATTAAAGAATGTCTGACTACCACCTACATCATTTGAGGGAGATTGTTTAAAGGTAACACCTACTAACTTAGATTGTAACCCATAAGGATTATTATCTTGACCCATAGTAACCTCATTCCACTCTAGAGCTTTAGGTAATACGGGTCCTCTTTTCCAAGCTGTTGTAGTATTAATATGCTTTCTATATCCCTCAAGAAATCTCCAACTCTTCTTAACAAGCTTCTCATCAAAAGCACCAACAGTATTAATACTACCTTCAAACCAACAATATGACCAATATAAAATAGCCATGTGTTTAAAAGAGTAACCTTTCTGTCTACCTTTTACGCCACCTATATGCTTTCCAGTTAACAAAGCAAGCATACAGTAATGCATATACCAAATATCTCCGTCCCATACGTCAGGTAATCTTTTTCTTTTTAGTAAATCATCGTATATAGGACAAAAGTTAAGGTACCAATAGTAAAATGGTGGTAGATACATATCATCTACAATCAATCCATTTAGTACTTTATCTTTTTCATTACTCCAGTACTTCTTCCACTGATGAGTTCCTTTTATTGCTTTTATATATTTACCACCCTCAAAGTTAGGTTTCTTAGATTGCTTCTGAATAGCAGTATACTTTAAACCTTCTATTTGATAATCTTCTGCATTATCATATATATATTTATCTGGAGACTCTTTAAATTGGTCTTCCACATATGCAATAAACTCATCTTTATCTTCAAAGATTCTATGCCCCCATTGTTGGTTCTCCGAGGTATAAGTCTGTATTTTTAAAGAAAATTCCCAAAACATAATTAATATTCTCCCATTTCATTGCTACCTTTCATTTTAGTTCCTAATTCATCATCAGCTATCTTTCTTAGATTTGTGGCAGATGCTACTAACTTTTCGAACTTATCTACAATAGTAATACGATCTTTCATATCTCCTCCCATTGGAGTATCTCTCAAATATGTTCTCCATCTATGACTTTCAGCTTCCATTTCATCTGCTGCTTGTGAAGCTTCTGACTTAAACAATCCCTGTAATCTTTCAATTGCAGGGTCAATTAATTCATCATCTTCATTAAAGTCTCCTAATGTTTCTTTAACATCATATAATGCTGCCTCAGAACGTTCTTCTTGTGGCAAATTTCTATATGGAGAATCTGGATATGATAAGTGAGCAATATATGTTAGATATGGAATAGCATCACTATCTCCATACTTAGTAATAATCTTATTCAACTCAGGAATACTAAAACCCTCAGCAGTTATCTCAATTGATCCATTAACATATTCTAATATTCTTGGTGTCATTTACTATAAATTGTTTCTAGCATTTCTATTACCTCTTTCTTTCTATATGGTAATTTTATCTTATCTATCTTTAATACGATAGGTAATCCTTTTTTATCTAATACTGGTAAATTATCATTATTAGGATCTCTTTCTAATTGAATATGTTCTAATATAATATCTCCCGGCTTAAGTAATCCTCTATTGGACTTCCATAGAAGATACATATATAGAGACATCTTAATTGAATAAATATTAGCATTACATTCCTCTAGATGAGAAAGTGGTGGTAATAACCTTGCTGGGTCTGTCCATTTTGATGAGAATGCCTTATAATCAATCTTGGCATCAGTCTTATAATCCCAGATATTTATCTTCTTATTAACTACAATTACTTTATCAGCTTGTCCACATATCATGTGATCTATATCATATATCATTAACTCTCTATACTCTGTATTATCTTGTAACTGATTAATAGGAATTGAATGTTTATAATTATCTATTATAGGACAGAACTCAATATTACATTTAACATTATAGAAGTTTGGAGTGTCATGAGAATCCATTTCTCTTAAACTATGATATTTGGTTCCGATAGATGATGCTATATCTCTCTTTCTTTCCCATTTAGCTAATACCTCTTGAGTGGTTGTTGGTTCTCCGAGTCTTGTTTTCTTTTTTGCTACCTTGGCAGCAATCTCATTCCAGTTAACTTTATTCTTAAAGCGTTCTGTAAATGCTGATACAGAGATTAATTCTCTGTTATCATCTAAAATATACTGATGGCTCTCCTCTATAAACTTTACTTTATGCATATGATTCTGCTGTAAACTCCAATTTAATTACTTGATTTCCATTCCATTGGACTTGTACATTCTTTCTTTGTTGTCCTATTGTTCCCGGTGTGAATACTACATCTATTGTAGTACACTCTCCATCTGCCAACATTGCCTTTTTACATTCTGCTTTGGTGCAAGATGAACAACCTACCCAAAGTTTTGTTATCTGAACTGGTGTATTACCATCATTCTTTACAGTAAAGTTAAATGATGTTGGCTTTCCAAACTTGATTTTACCTAAATCAATTGTTGCTGGTGATGCTACTAACATTTATATTATTGGTTTTTTTGTAAGTAATCCATGTGCTTTTATTCATCATCTCTGGATAACAGAATGGTTCATTCTCACAACCCATGTCTGCCTTAGTCTTTCCCATTATCTCACAACCACATTGTATACAGTGTCCCTCAACCCAACATAGTGGAGATTTATCTTTAACTTGTTCTCTTCTCCACAATATTTGTTCTTTAATATATTTAGGTGTAGGAAGGATAGAACGCATCCAACTCTGGAATACAGCCCATATATGTTTCAAATCTAACTTAGCTGGATTTAAAGCGGTCGTCTTCCCTGTCAATAGGTTGTAATAATACTTGAGTTTCATAACGTTTTTCTCTTACTTGTTTTTTAATATTCAAATACTTATCGTATTCTAATAATCTCTCTTGAAAGTTAAGATATTGCAGGTGCTTATCTAGATAGGCAGCATAAGCCATATTTGAGGGAAACTCATCTCTGTGTCTTATTAAAGCTCTATCTGTCCACTCATTTACCACAATCTCTAACCTCTTCTTTCTTAAATGCCAAGAACCTACTCCTTTGAGCTTTAAGATTAGGGAGGTAGGTTCTTTTAACATTCTTGCAGTTTCACGAAATATAAATGAGCCAATGTCTTTATATAACTGCTCACTTTGTTCGTTTTTTTCTGCTAATTCTTTGTATATATCTAGATGACTAGTTTGCATGAGTAATAGTATGTTGTAATAGCAATCTATCAAACTGTACAACGGGTATATATTTAGTTGATACTGAAAGAGATGTATTACGTGGTTTCTCAAAAACACCTAAGTTAGTATACTTAGAGAGAGTATTACGTATTGATTGTCTACTCTTCTTGTATTTCTTATCTAAACATATATCAAAGAACTCATCCTGTTTCTGAGTATTGGAGTATCCTCCAAATGTATATAGTTCTATGACTATATTTATATCGTTCTCATATGGTTGTATACCGTACTGCAGGAATTTCAAGTACAAATGTACTCGAAGCACGTCCTTTTTATCAGGCAAGAGAACTTTATCTAGAAATGATTTGATTACCATAGTTGGTTTTATAGTATATAATACGAAAAATAAATTAACTTTCCAAATTTATTTTATAAATTAACTTGGAAAGTTAAAATAACTTATACAGGTATTCTTAATAGTTCAGCTTTGTTTTCTAGTAATACATTTAAGTCTCTAAGCTTATGTATATCTAACCCACTATCAGTAAGCATCTTCTCATTCCAAGTAATAACTGTTTGAGATTGTCCTCTTGTTGTGAAGTCTTCAAACTCAAATGGACAAATAGATGCAGGAATATGTAAAATTCTGTTAATTAAATCTTTACGATATTGCTTAAAGAACTCACCATAATCTATTTTCTCTGACTGTCCTAATTGAACAGTCAGTTTTTTATCATGATCAATGACGGTAAACTGTTTACGCATACCGTCATTGTCTGTATAAGCACCACCATGATTACCAACATGTTGTGATTTTTTATCTACTGCCATTAGTTTGATGTTTGTGTTTTCATATTGTCCATACTGATAATAGGAGTAGTTACAAAATCTGTCTTAGGTGTAATATCTACTTCTTCTATATTAAGAGTACCATCACCTTTGTCATTAATCTCTCCTAACTCTTGCTGCATTTTCTTCATAAACTCTTCATACTCAGCCTTTTCTTTTGCAATATGTTCATTTAAACGTGTCTTGTACTCTTTATAAAGAGGTTCCAACTTTTCTGCTTCCATAGAGTAATACATCTTTTCATAGTAAGCTTTCCATGAACGAGCAGACAATTCTTGTTCTACTACTTGTGTTCTCATTTCTTCCATTTGTTTTGTGTCTACATTCATTACACCATTTGTCTTTGCCATTGTTATTGTTTTTATTATTAATAATCCCAGTTAGGGTTGTTTAAGTTTTCCCATGCAAATACTAATCCTTTATCACTATCAAACTTCTCTGTATAAAAATCAGGAGTAAATATACTATCACTCTTGAGATAAAGAGATGCAAATCTGTATTGGGATGAATCTAGGATATTTCGTATTGCAGTTTTTACTTTATGAAAATTCTTTCCTCTTAAGGTACCACTATCTATAAAGAGATACTTATCTTTTTTCTCTATATACTTAGTTATCCATCCAGCAAGATACTTATCAAAGTGTCTATATTCTCTATCCAATGTATCCCAAACCTGAGACATTGTTGGATAGGGCATTGGTAAATCTATTACCTCAAATAACTCATTATTGTTTAAGAAGGATATACGATGATTTACTATCTGAGTTAAATAAGAAGAATAATCTGGTGAACAGTTTATAATAGTAATATCAGAATTTACCCATCCACTATCTATAATCTTATTAGCTAAGATAGAAATATCCTCTATCTCTTTCTTGTAACTTATATAAAAGTAGTTATTTTTCTCCATTTGTTAATTTCTCATAATCATCTATAGATAATGTTTTGATTTTGAGTACCTTCTCTTCTTTTGGTGGAAATAAAGTCTCATACTTTTTTGCAAACTCCTGCAATTCATCCTTAAACTTCTTCCTTGACCAAGGAACTAGAAGCTGTCCAACATTAGCAAAGCGTACTATACAAGCATCAAACTTTTTGTTTAATGCTTTATCTAGTGAGTCTCTAGTTGGTAACCATCTATCTTCCATTCCAATTACATCCCAATAGGGATACTCAGCCACTCCGAATATAACATCATAATCTTCCTCAGATTCTGATGGTAAAGTTCCTAGGCGTTCTTTTTCCTGATTTTTTCTTTCCTCATTATCACCATCTACCATGACAATTGGGAACTTAAATAGTTGTTCTAGCATATATTATTTACCAATGTGTATTTTTTGAAAGTAACCCACCTTGGCTTGTGGTTTACCTGTTATAAAATTATATCCAACTCCTAACTGGAGAATATTTTCCTTCTTATTCTTTAGCAGTAATCCTAAATCAAAAGTCATATCTGGACCAGTAACCGTTCCACCAACAAACCATTGGTTCTTAATAGGTGCATATATGGTATTAGTAATAGTAGTTGTAGTATGAGGGAAGTATAGTTGATAGGAAGACTTAGTCTCTTTAAGAGTATTCTCTGATACTGTCTGGTCTAAATTAACTACTCCTACTCTATTTCCAGCTGTATCCTTTAGAGTAATAGAATCTGAATACCTCTTAAGTGATAGAAACTTAGTCACTAACTCTTGATACTGAGTAGTTAGTTTAGCTATATCAGCTGAGGCATTATATTGCTGAGGTATAGTAATAGGTAAAATTGTCTGACCTTGTTGCTGTGGTTGGTAAGGAGGATTAATCACAATAGGTTGAAGGGTCTGAACAGTATGTGTAGTTGTATCATGAGTATTCTGAGGAGCATTTGTATTATGTCCACATCCACCAAACCAAAATATAAGGAAGGCTACTCCTATAAGGATAACTCCAATATTATGCTTTAAGATATCTATTAAGTGTTGTTTCATTAAAGTATTGTTTCGTCTGAAAATCTGTGTGTCTTAATAACTCTTCCTGATCCATCTAGTAGTCCTAACCAATCTCCAACTTCAAGACGTTTAAGATATACATCATTATTCGTAATAATCTTAAGATGTGAATTATCGATATCAAGAGTAATAACAATCTCTTCAAGATAGGGAAATCCTTTCTCTATAGTAGTACCATCATGAGAGATATACTTTTTAATCTTCATCTTCTTTAATTTGAATACTTTTAACAAAAACTATATTCTTCCCCTCATATATCTGAATCTCAATAAGATTCCTTATAGCAAGTGTATTAAGCTTATGTCCAACTGTAAGGGAAGATACATTTGGGATATAATAGGCTCTCCATCCTTGGTGCTGAAGATCCCTTGTTAACTCTTTGAATGTCATATGCAAATATATAGTATTTATACATGTTCTTCCAAATATTTACCATTCTTTTAACATTTCTTTAACATATATATATAATTTATAATTTTTATATTTTTTATATTTTTTAAAATTTTTCTAAAACAGAATGTTGGAGAGGATATATGAAAATGATACCCCATGAAGAAAACCATCTGCCTCCTACCCCCTATGTTTATTTTAAGCAAGTGAATTTCTGAGGAAGGTATTAACAAAGTATTTTTTAACCAAATATATAAAACAATGAAAGCTTTACGCATTCTGTTCATTCTCGTTGGGATAATGGGAATAACAACAACATCTCTCATGCTCGTTGACATCTGGCATGGCAGGGTACAACATTTAAGGATGTCTCCTGAATACCATGCTAATACCGATTGGGGAGCAATTACAATCCTCATCATGATGTTCTGCATGTCAACATTCATGGTAGTGTTCACCTATTTCTTAACCAAAAACAATAAGTCATGAAGACAATTCAAACAGGCTGTATTCAAACAGTCTTATCTCAATCAGGCAAGCTGGAGTGTTACAAATGTACATTTCCTGTTCCTGAAGATGTAGCATGTGCATTGCAATTCGTTGATATGCAGCACATTAGAAACAAATGGTATTATGTTCGAACATCTATGGACTTCGAACAATTGTGGTATTGGGTTAATCTAATGCAAGTAACAGTCAATGATTACAAAGTTACTATCTATGAGCAGAAGAAGAACATTGCTTTATTTAAATGTGTCACTTATAAAACAAACATATTATGAACACAATCTCAGACAAAGTGTTTAACTGGTTATACGAACAAATCAAACCAGTAAGGCAAGGTATTCTTGTTGTCATTCCAACAGGCAAGTTGTTGGACAAATTGTTATTACAATGGTACGAAGGTACAGGTAATGACTAAGCCAAGGAGGAGTTTATGCAGGGTTCGATTCCCTGCTTGGCTCGAAAGGGACACAAAAAACCCTTATTTATTATATTATGCAAATCGTAGGTTATCAACTAAATGTACTTGGACGTACAATGGTTGTAAAACAGAAACCCACTAATGAAGTGGTTAAATTCATCTCTAAAGAGCAATTTGATAAAGGAGTTAATTCTCTTGAGTCAAGATTCCTTGTAACTGAAGGATTACCATTGCTTGATGGAAATATTATACAGGTATTTTATATTAAATCATCTAAAAAGAAAACATCATGAAAGAAGTATTTAAAGCAGCACTGAGAGAACTGCTAATAAAACTCAGATTGGAAAAGAATCCAATACCATCAACAGTTGATGAAGACGGAGAAATTGATGACGATAAATATCAATCAGCTCTAGAAGTACAATGGGACAATGAAGATAATAACATCTATGAGAGAATAGATAGGGTTAGAGAATTACTTAAGGATGATGATTGGGTTGATGATGATGAATGGCTTACAGATGCATTTAAGATTCTTACTGAAGAGGGTTATAAATTCACAATATCTAAAACATTCTAAATTAAGCCAAGGTAGGAGTGTAGGTTGGGGTTCGATTCCTCAGCTTGGCTATAAACTTCTGGGAGGAGTTATAAAACCCACAACTATTACAATGAAATATCTATTAATTCAAAACAAAGGAGAAATTATCCCACAAGACATTATCTTGATGGGCTCATCGACCAAGCGTGGTGCAACTGATAAGATTGGTCAGTTTGGTAGTGGTAGTAAATATGCTCTTGCATGGCTGCTACGTAATGATTGTCAACCAGCTATATATGCTGGTGTCAATGAAATCCCTATTGAGAAGAGGATGACTGAGCATCGTGGTATTCCACGGGATGTCATCTATGTAAATGGTGAGAATACCAATATCACTACTGAATTGGGATTGAAATGGACAGCATGGATGGCATTACGAGAACTCATTAGTAATGCTATTGATGAGAGTGATGAAGTGGTGGAAACAATACAGACTCACAATATTAAGGATTATACTAAGGATGGTATAACCTCAATATTTATCCCAATCATTGATAGTATCAAAGAGGTAATGGATAACTATGAGTATTACTTTGCTTTCGAGAGAGTACCTGATTGGATTGGTGAGAAGGGTATGTTATACTTAAAGACTGAGCAAAGTGAGATAAACATCTATCGTAAAGGTATTCGTTGTCAGGATTCATACCATAAGACACTTGTTGACTACAATTTCAATCACATACCAATTACTGAGGACCGTTTGATTGAAGGAGGGATAGGTAAGTTTGATAGTTGTGCTGCTGATTTATTGGAAACTGTAGATGATGTTTATATTCTTAAACAGGTAATATTAAGTAACTATAAGGATGTGTTCCCAAGTGAGGTTAATTCATATTGGTTGGAGGCTTATAAAGAGCTGATTGATGAAGGACATACATTCACAACCAAGACAATGAAAGATATACTTGGTATGGTGACTAGTGGACATGTTATTGATGCTTCACACTTCAAGGCACTGATAAATGCCGGATATGTATCTAATCCTCTTGAGGCTATATTCCAACACTTGGATTTTATATTCACTAGAGTTGCTGGTCCATGTGAACAGGTACAACAAGTATTATCACGATTTGGTGATTTCAAGGTATATTTTGGTAAGATGGATTGCTATAAGGATATTAAGATAAAAGGTAATGAGATGTATATCAAGGATACATATGTAACCAAAACTCCTGCATATACAGCTACTAAATGTCTTATGGAGCATCCTGATGGAGTAAATCTAATTAGTTCATTATTATAATCACAACTGAGGTAGTGGTAGGAAACCTCATTAAATAAATCGTAAAAGCTTGTCAGGGAAGAAGTTGAACAAACCTGAATAAAAAAGAGAGTAAACACACATAAATCATTGTATATGAAAGATTTAATGGAATTTGAAGACGTTAAGACAGCATTGTCTACCGTTGTATCCGAGTCAGATGTCAATAATGGCACTAACGGAATTGAGTTTTTAGCCTATTCTTACAGTAGAGATACTGTATATGACAAGAAGAAGGCAGAAAATCAGGTAAAGATGGCTAAAGCTATCCTAACTGGTGATCTAGAAGCTGCATCTGAGGTTCAGAAGCTAATGGATAATCCTGAACCAACCAAAGTGATCACTATTTGGAAGTTAATTGAACCACTCAAGAGGATAAGTGGTACAAAAATACTTCATGATGGTGATAAGACTTACCAATTGTCCATGGAAAATGTGGCATTAATACATATTCCTGAAGATTCTATCAGATTAGGTCTGATTGAAGCTGAAGAGACAGAAGAAGAAGCAGAAAATATCTATGGTAATAAGGTAAAGGTGTTAAGAATGCGTATTGTGAAGGGATTAATTGATGTAGCTGCACCTATTGTGGATAGAAATGAGAAGGAAATAATGCCAAAACGTGCATTTGTCACTCCAATTAGTTATCGTGCCATGCAAATTGCTGGTGAATTGATGTCTAGGGAGAGATTTGCAAAGAAACGTAGGTATGGATTTGATGAAATTGGTGGATAATCTACCTAAAGTAGTTATTCAAGTAAGGAGGATAACTAATTAATACTCAATACAGTAGGTGATATGATAGTTATATATCATATTGCCTTCTGTGGTTGAGTCTAAAAATTTTATATCACCAAGCAGGGCGAGAGGTAAGTGATTGTTATTTATATTTTTAAAAATTAAATGATTTTATCATGTTAAACAAAGAAGACTTACTCAAGTTCACAAAGAATGTGGAGCTTGCAGTTACACTCGTGGAAGACGACTCATCTGATCGTACCGAAGTAAAGGTATTACATTTGGCAAATCCTGTTTCAGCAACTGGTTCTATTCCTACCTCTGAAGGATTGGAAATGAAAGCTACATCTAATAAGGTGTATGTTGCTGCTGACGACATTGCTGAATTCCTCAAGGATGCTGAATCCAAAGATGGAGCAATCGTTTACAAAGGACAGATGCATTTGGATGTGTCAAAGCCTGCTGGTCGTCGTGATGCTAACGGTGATTATGTTATTACCAAGCCTGCTAAAATCTGGTTAACCAAAACCAAATTCAGCAGAAGTGGCGGTGCATTACGTACCGAATCACAAACCAGCCTGAATAACCTCATCAACAAAATGTTCAGTGGAAAAGGTCTCGATCTTACCTCTGAAGAGACAGCAAAGAAAGCTGATGAGCCTGTAAAGGTAACTGCAACAAGCAATAAGCCTGAAGCAGTTAAGGTAGGTGGATAATCGAAATTCCTCCTTAATAAATAAAGACAGTTATGGTAATCATAGCTGTCTTTTTTTATTTCTCCACCTTAGACAGCCGAATATGGCTTAGAACGCTTCGGTTTTGGGTGAGAATAGAGAGAATTTAGTTAATATTTCACTTCACCACATTTCTCTAACTGCTTGAAAATCAGTAGGTAGAAAATTTAGGTTTGGTGGAGTATATAACTATCTTACCAACTAATGTACCTTATAGGGTTATTTAATTAATTAGATTGTTATCTTAAGTAACACCTTTGGTTTATTCTTTTTGGTGTTACAGCATTACTATACCACATAAATAGGTAGAGACTTACTCTCTCTACTTATTTCTTTCTTCTTGGGTACAAAATTCACTGGACATAGTAGGTAAAGCTTATTTGAATACTCCTACATACTTAGTTGGCAGTATAAGTGACTGTAAACAGTGTACCAAGATGTGAATGGGGGCAAGTTTGTGCTGGGATAGGCCATCCTAGTGAAATCGGCAGGCCGTTCGGTTGCTGATCTTTCTTCTTGTCTCGGCTTTGCGTAGTTACTGAAAGAGAGCATTGTGTAAATATAGCACAGGCTATGCAGATGGAATAATTCTGTATAGGGCTCACAGATAATATGCTTAGCCATTTTTTAGGTTTGTTTTCATCACAATATAAATGTATAAACATGGCAAAGATTATAAAACAATCAGATGACGTATTTAATGGTAACCATCCGAATAACATTAATGAAGGGTATCAAACAACATCCTTTGGATGGGAGAAACCTGAACTGCCTGTTATTGGACAAGGATACAATTTTGGTATACTTCGTACATCAACAGTTACAGAGATAATATCTCAAGATGATGAAGGATATATCTTTAAGACAGTAAATTCTACATATAAAGTAACCTATTAACCATTAAACTAATTACTATGATTTATGGATATTGCACACGTGTGGGTAGAAAATTAAGAGTAGGTGATATTATTGTTACCAAAACTAATACTGTTCATTATTTTTGGACATTTCAGCAAAATGTTCAGAAATTTCCTTCTCTATCATACCTATTTAGGGTAAAATCTTTGAAATAATTATTCATTTTTAAAACATTAGCCATGAAAGTAGGATCAATTGTTGTATGTCTCTATGTAGATGCATCAGAGGATAAGGATAAAGATATTAAATGGTTACCAGTAATGGATGAGAAAACACCATATATGATTCGTTCTATTAAGAATAATTGTGCAAGTGGTAGTATTGGAGTATTATTTGAGGAAGGAGTTATTGGTCTTTTACCATCTGGAAGTGAATTACAGTTTCCCATTGAAAAAGTTAGAGAAATACTTCCTCCAGAGAATATTAGTGAGCAAATTGAGGAATTTATGAAACAACCCGTAACATCATGAAAAATATGATATTGGGTTTCTATCATGTAATAACAAATAAGCGTACTAAGTACAACGCTTCTTCATATCCATTTTTCTCTAACTCTATATTAAATAATACTGACTTAATTATTGTAGATAATATATGTAAAGGTAAGCCTAATACTGTATTAGAAACTGTTAGGTTAGCCTTAGAAAAATGTGATAAATGTTATTTTATATTGGATGATGTAAAATTTCCATTGGATTTCTCACAATCATATACATGTAAAGAATTACATTGTGTTCTCTCAAATCCTCAGTTTTTTGAAAAGACAGTCTTCATTCTTAATAATGAAGTATTAAATACTTGGTAACCCCTCCGGTTTATATGAAAGAGTCATAGCTTTCGTGTGATAGGGGTTACCATCTCTAAGGTTAAACATACCAATGAGGTATATCCTCTCGAGAATGTTTTCAATTAAACCTTAACAAGCCTGTGGGGCTAGTATATCATTCATTATCTATAACTATGTAGGAATACGTAGGAGCTTTTGCAAGCTTTAAGATATGTAATTAACGTAAATATCCTTATCTACGTGATAAGAATAAAAATGCAATACGTAATGATAACTTAGTGCAGACGTAAAAATCAGGCAGAGTTCCGATTAAGCATGGTAGCTTTAATTGGTTATCCTCTAACGACGTAAGTTGTTAAAATACTACCACCCAGTGCCTACAAAACGATCGCACTGAACACTTAGGTTTATCGGATTCCTAATTACAGAGAGTGGCCGCATGACAAGTTTTGACAGACTTTAAGTCTCTAACTTGCTGATGGCAATAAGCTCTCAAGTCTTTTAAGGAGAATGGTGTTACTCTCATACATGAACCGTGTATGTATTAAAAGATTTACTCATGTGGTGACATATGAGGCACGCAAAGTAGGAATGGTCATCCTCAACGTCCTTATTAAACGGAACTTTACCTAAAACAAACAGGTATTGACTGCAATTATGTCTTTCCTTAATGGCTTTACAGAAACCGTTAGCCATTCTCAAAATCATTAATCATTAAAAAGTAAAAATGAAAAAATTCCTTTTACTGATTGCTATTACTATTGGCATAGCACAGTTATCCCAAGCACAAACAATTTACAAGGTATCTCAATCATCAATATCTCATTATAACTATTCCACTCAATCATGGATAGAAGATAATAGATATTATCCTGACAATATGTCACTTATCATGAATGGTATGGACATTACAGTTGATGCTAAGAATCCTGTATACCTACGTTTAAAAACTAATAAAGCAACAACCTATCACAATGGTGATCCTGTACTTAATTACGAAGGTATGATGGATGGTGTAATAGTATCCGTAAAATTCTATATGGATAGTGAAGGTGCATTTACAGATATGTGCATCTTTAAAAATACACGAGCTGGAGGATATATCTGTTTGGATTATCGAATAAACTAATTTACGTACAGAAAGGACGACAACCTATCTACACCTTATCGAGGGTGCGAAGTAGATGGGATGCAGGAGAAACGCATTCTGCAATTGTGTTGTCCCTTCTGTACTATTAAGAAAGAATATTATAGCTTAACTATGATCCCCCAAAAAGGGAGTAGTTAGGACAAGTAGAGTATAAATAGTAGCTTATAGCAGCTTGAGGAATCTCTCTGTAATATTTCTAATTAATTTCCCCCATCTACTAACTAACTGGAGGACTGTCTGGTATATTTTGATTTAGACAGTTCCTCCTTTATTTTAAAAATATTCTGGGATGGGAACCTCTAGCTCTTAAATGGGCAGGGGTTCTCTCCTATTAAAAATAAATGTATGAAAAATTTTATAATAAATATATTTAATACTTTCTTAGGAATCATACTTATTATCTTCTCTATTCCACATGCATTATTTGCTGCTATTAAAGCACTTTATCGTAGGGATTATAGTTGTTTTGAGAAGCCAATGGGTGATTTACTAGATGTATTAGAGGAAATCATTGAAAACTAATTATTCACAATTCTAAAACTAAACACCATGGGTGAGTTAAAGAAAAAATGCACGGTAGTAATGCTACCTACTAATAAATTATTAAGAGCAGGTCAACTTGCTATTGATTTAAAACATAATACCTTAGTTAAATCAAACTTTGGATTAAAAGTTAAAGAGAGTTCTGTTTCTCCACAACATCTATATATCTGCTTTCAAGAGGAGATAAAAGAAGGAGATTGGTTCTTATCTGATGATAGAAATCATATAAATGATGTTCCAATATATCGTGTAGAACAATGTATTAAAATTGAAAATGAATGGGTATATGGTTCTATTGATAAAATGGGACAAGGGTATAATCCTGATTGGTCTAGTAAAATAATAGCTACTACAGATAGTTCATTAACTATTGGTGCTGAAAAAGCTGGTGAAAATGTATGGCACAATCCTTTACCAAGTATATCAGAAGCTTTTATCCAGAAGTACACAGAAATGTACAATAAAGGACAACAGATAAAAGAGGTAATGGTTGAATATTATGAGACTTGTGGTATGACAGGAGATGTAAAACAATTAGGCATTCTCATTCCAAAACTTCGTAACAACGAAATCATCATCAGCAAATGCAAAGATACTTGGAATAGAGAAGAAGTTGAGAAACATTTATCTAACTATGGTGCTGATGTAGCTTATGCTGTACAAAATAAAAAATCAATTCCATATTATGTGGAGTGGTTTGAACAACATTTTTAATTGAAAATCAACTAGTTATGAAAAAAATAGCGTTTCAACTTTTAATTAGCTTAGTTTTAAGCTTTTTAATATTACCATTAGCTTGGATACCTGAATCAGTTACCATTAAAGCAAAAGGTACCCCAACAGTATTCTATCCATTCTATGAGTATTGGCAAATGGCTGGCATATATCTTATGGCTATATGTAGTGGTTTTTGGATAGTAGAACAGTCTGGGAAGCTTTATGATAATTGGAAAGAGAGAAATCTTTGATAGGGTGCAAAATTAACTGGACATAGTAGGACAACCCTACATACTTAGTTGGTGGTATAAGTGACCATAAACAGCTTACCTAATCATTCCCCAATGCATTCTCACGTGGATATAAGCATCAATAGCAGAGATTCCCAATTTAGGGTGCCATTCTGTGAGATGTAAAACCACCTGATTAAGACTATAGTGGTAAGGCAAAGAGTCCTTATCTGATTTCTTAATCAGCTCCCAAGGGTGATCAGTTGTAATATAAGGAAGGCTCTGAAATAAACCATTTAATGAGCAAAACAAAGAACTTTGTTGGTAAAAGTTCATCCTACAAGTACACAATAAAAGTGGAAATATATTACAACTGAGTGCAGAGGGATTTTTAAATGTGCAGAGTAGGGTTAATATAAGAGTTGCAAATCTTATGTTATTACAATCATTGCTGAAAACCTACAGTGCCTTGTACTTAAAATAGTTGCAATGAAGCAAGTAAAAGCTAACAATGGAGAGTTTTGTTATAGGGATGCTAATACCTATAATGTTTGTACCAAATTTTACAAAAACTTATAATTAGCATTAATGCATCATTTGGATTCAAAAAATACAAAACATGATAAAGTTTATCTTAAAATACTGGATAGAGATTGTTATGCTTATATGCTTTGCACTTATAATGTGTGCATGCACACCAAGATATATCTCTGTAGAAAATGCTGCAAATGGCAAAGCCAAATGTGGTCAATGGGTACGTTAATTCTTAAAAACAAACATATGAGCAAAAATCATCCCGCACTTCGTACTTGGGACGAAGTAAAAGTAACTCGTGGTAAGCTTCGTGGTAAGCTAACAGATGAATTGGTTAGAGAAATCTGGCCTTCTAGTACAATAAAAGTAAATAATACCAATATTGATCCATCACATATTCATCCCACAGGGCTTAAGAAACCCATTATTAAAGTTCGTTAAGAGTGCTATTTTTCACACTCCTACATAAAGTGTTTATACACAGTTATCTAGGAGTTTTTAAAACAAATACTATGAAGTTATTTCTTAGTGGATTATTATGTCGTTTAAGTCATCGTATTAAAATGACACAAAAATCTTTATTTATTGATATGGTTACACGCCAAAGAGTGCATCAATATGAATGTAAGAAGTGTGGTTCTTTTATGTCTACACATTCTCGAATATCATATCGTGCATACTGGCCAATCAAATAATTGCCTGAATCAAGTATCTACATGCGGAAACGCCTAACGAAGGTAAGAGGTAGTAATACCTAAAGACGTGCTAGAATTCTGAATGATCAACTGAACAATTTAACTTGACGGTTAGATTTTTACATTAGGACATGGAGTGTGTAAGACATCCATGAGAAAGGACGACAGCATGATTGATAGCCAAATAGGGCAATAATATTAAGTGTCATGGGTAAGTACATGTATGAAACAGTTATCTTACGAGATACTGGAGACATCATTTACTTGCCCATGGTATTTTTATGGAAAATATTAGGGATTATTGAGAGTTCGAATCTCTCTTCCATACTAAAATTATTTTTATGACTCCCCTTCAACACTTATTTCTTATAATGCGTGACAAAAGCTTAAAGAAAATACATGATCATACTATATTTTGGATAAAAGGTAGTACCTTTGTGGCTAGACCGCAACATATAAAGTATAATTTTTGTAAAAACTAATTTTTCAACCAAAAACAATTATTATGATTCAGTTATCAATTTTAGGAATTATTCTCCTACTATTTCTGTGGTACGTATTAAAACCACGACCAAAAGATGAGAATGGATTTAAGATGTGGTTCTTTAGTGAACGAAGTTGGCATGCTCGTTATTACAAATTAATAGTGGGTAAATTACCTCAAGGTGGTTGTGTTTACTTTTGGGTTATGATAGCATTAATATTGTTATCTCCTTTATTTCTAATATTCTGGATATTATTCAAATTATCGGATTTGAATACCAATAGATTAAACAAGAAAAATGCCAAGAGAACTCCAGAGCAAAAAAGGAAAAGAGAAGAAAAACTAGAAAGGAGAGGTTTATGGATGGAAAAGTTTGGTGAATATCTTGGAAAAACTCTAGTTATCTTAATGCTATTATTTGCTTTAGGAGTAATTATATATGCCATTCTTGAAGGTAAAAGAACTAATCTTTGGCATTTTCTTGAAATATGCAGTATAGTACTTTTATTTGTAGGAATAATTATATTATTGCGTTGGTTATGCTTAAAGATACATTTGGGAAGATATATAATAAAAATATTAAAACCATTAGGATATCCTTTTAAGTATATATGGAGTATTATTGTTGCTATCTATACAAAATCCTGCCCTAAAATAACATGGAATAAATAACATCTCATAATCAAAAACAATTATCATGTTCTCAACAAAGAAAAAGACATTACACAGTAATCCAGCTTCAGCTGTTAAAGTGTCTGCAAAAAGTGCCTTTGTAACTGCAGGAATGAGGAAATCTGCACGTACATTATCAGGCAATGGAGCTTTAAAATTCTCTACAACAGGAAATTCCTTTGTAGATGAGTTTGGACAGGCTGGCTCGTTCAAAGCTCCTCGTGATTTCTCAACAATTACTAAAAGTATGACTACATTGTGGTCAGAAAGTCAGTTGTTGTGTATCAAATTTCTCTTCTATCTCCGTTTAATCACACGGAAAGTACAGTTTTCTGATGGAAACACAACAGAACATCCTCAAAGAGGACAAGGTTTACGTCATGAAGGGATTTTCAGGATGATGTGGCTTCACATCTATTATCCTACTGCCTTTTGGAATAACGTTCTACTATTCATCTCTGTAGGTTCATGGAAAGACATTTTCACGATGCTATCCTATGACTTACAGTATAATGGATGGAAGGATAGGAAATTGGATTGGAGCAAGTTAGGTATACTATTATTAGCCGGGCTTGAGAATCCTAAAACTACCAATTTGGTAAAGAAGTATCTTCCACAAATTAAGGCAAACTCTGCTTGTAAGACTGTTGAAGCACAAGCAGATAATATCATTGCTAAGTGGATATGCTCCTTGTTATTTGGTGGTAAGGCAGAAGACAACTCTTCCTCTACCTACAGGAAATATCGTAAGCTGAAGACGTCAGGAACAGCTCATGAATGGCAAAAACTGATCAGTCAGAACAAAATGCTACAAATCAATTTTGATAATGTACATGGTAGAGCTTTGGCTCAGCTTGTGAGTGGTAAGTTTCTGAAAAATAACAATTTGGAAGGTAACTATACAAAATGGCTGGAAACAAAACCAGTTGTAAAGTATACGGGTTATGTTTACGAATTGTTAGCTACTATCCCTGCAGCAAAACAGAAGTATCAGGAAGATATTATTGTTAAGCAGTTTGGTACATTAGTAGAAACTGCTAAGAAAGGTGCTGTTGATGGTACATCCCTTATTGTTGTAAGAGATACATCTGGTAGTATGTCAAGTCCTGCTACAGGTACAAAGATATCTGCTGGAGATATTGCTAAAGGTTTAGCGTTATTCTTCAGTGAGATGCTACCTGCTGGTAGATTTGCTGATAGTTGGATTGAATTCCACTCAACTGCAAAGATGCGTCAATGGCAAGGTAAGAATGTAGTTGAAAAATGGAGAAATGATGGTTCTTCCTATGTAGGAGGTACTGATTTTCAAAGTGTTATCAAACTCTTCTGCAGTATTATGAAGGAAGGTGTTCCTGAAACTGAGTTCCCTACTGGTATTTTATGTATCAGTGATGGTGAATTTAATCCTGCTATGTTAGGTAAAACTAATGTAGATACTGCTCTTATCACTCTTACAAGAGGTGGATTTAGTAAAGGATATGTTGATAACTTTAAGATTGTCTTGTGGAACCTCCAGAGTGGTTACTATGGTAGAGATACTGGGAAGAAGTTTGAGACATATGGTGGTGTAAAGAACGTCTTCTACTTTAGTGGCTTGGATGGTAGTGTTGTGTCATTCTTAACAGGAATGGCTGATAATACCAAAAAGCTGCCTGAAACAGCAGAAGAACTGTTTGATGCAGCTATGAATCAGGAAGTTCTCAACATGATTGAGGTATAATTTATCACAAAGAGCTCTTATTAAGTTAAGAGCTCTTTTTAAATATTTTTTATGATAGTACCTAAAGTTGGTGATTGGGTAAGATTACCTAGTATACGTCCAGCTAATTGGAATCCGTATGGTAAAATGGATCACTTTCTAGGAAAGATTGTAAAAGTTCTTGATATACGTTATTCAAGCTTTCTTTTTGAAGGTCAACTCGGATGGAATTTTAAATATAGAGAAATTGAAGAGAATCTTGGTCCAGATTATGATCCTGATGAAACTCAAACAATTAAAAATCACTATACAATCTTTTAAAAATGGATTATGCAATTAACGCATCATCTATCAAATCAAAGACTTCGATAAAGTTAGTGTTAACACCTACTAATACTCTCGAGAGAGAGTTCTTTAATCAACTCTTTGCAAATGGTAGTGCTATAATCGAGGCAATTCCTAATACAGAGGACATTGTTATAACCCGTAAGGAGGAAAACGGTAAACCTTCCACTACTGTTAAAGTAGATGAAACATAATTAAGTCACTCAAAATCAAATGTATGTTCAAAGACGTATTTATTTTGAAGAAAACATAAAATAACCTCAATAACCCTTGAAAATAAGAGAACCTTAGAAATGAGGTTCTCTTTTAACATTTATTTAACATATTAGATAGAGATTTTTTGTTTATTTTTCATTTTTATCTCTATCTTTGATATCCAATCATACTTAATACTGTGGTTGGGTAAAAGGATACATACAGCAACTATTTAAGCAATACACTTGTAATGTAAAACAGCTAAAAACTGTATCCTGATAAGAAGTCAGACAGCAAATACAAAAACAATTCTACTTTAAACAGGAACGACTCGAGTTCGACTCTCGAGACCTTAACAGAGGTGGAGTGGTCTGGAATATCTGTGACTTCTGATAAGAATAGCAACAGCAACTACAACAATTCTACTTTTAATGGAAAACAAACGCTATTCTGATAAGATTACCAACAGCAACTAACTAAATTGCTAACCATATACTCTAGCGAGAAAAAATGGTAATCTGATAAGGACGCCTACAGCAATTAAAAATGAGTATTGTAAAAATGTTAAAGAGCCCAGCTAATTACTGGGCTTTTTTATTAACCAAAATTAAAAATTTATCATGCCAAACAAAGAGTATTTAGAACATCAGGTTATAGATAGCCTGAGCAAGAAACACGATTTAAGGATTGTTGGTAATACTATCCAAGAATTAAACCCTCCTGCATCAAAAGGTGATGTTGGGATTGGTAGCAAAGGAAAGATTGATTTCCTTCTAAAATATAAGGGATACAGACATATTTATGTTAAAGATTTTAAGAAATAAATATTTTGATTTTGGGGACGTAGGGGGTACTATAGAAATATGGTACTCCCTTTTTACTAACAATTAAATTAAGTTACTATGAGCAAAGAATTAATTGCCTCAGCTAGACCCGGTCAGCATCAGGTAAAGATTTACAAAAACAAATATGTTAAGACATTTGTTTATGCAAGAGTACGTAAAATGACATTCATTGAAAATCCCTCCCATAAAAATTTTATGTCAGCTATTTTTAGAATAGCTCATAATATACTTAAGCAAACATCTATAAAATATAATCCATGAAATATATCCCTCTAAAAGAACTAGTAGTTGGTACTTGGTATTATAGTGCTGTTCTTGATTACTTTTTTAAGTTTTTAAAGTTAGAAACTACAAATACTAATTGTGTTTATAGTACAAGACATACAAATAAAGGAGAGAATAAAGATTACCTTGATTATTTTTGTCATAGTAAAATGGAAAAAACTATAGAATTAGCTGATATGGATAAAGTAAAGGAGTTTTATCCTGATGAGTTTCCTGAAATTATTAATACATACGAAATTTTTTAACTATGAAAAGAGAACATCCTCCAACTATTAATTTATCATATTCAATTTTTTAATTATGGAATACACAATCACTGATATATATATAATGGCTTTACTTTTAAGAATAATAAAGGAAAAGGTAAAACATATCAAGTTACTAAAATACAATCTACTACTTATATACATTTAAAAGGAACTGATAATAATTATGATAATAGTCATTATGAAATTAGTGAGATTGTACGTCTTTTAAATGCTGGAACATATGTAGAGGAAAAACTCTTAACGGTTGAGGTAGCTGAACCAATTATAATTAACTCTTACTCAATCTTTTAATATGAAAAAATTAATATACGGAAAGAATGTACATGAAGGAGACATTGTTACATATGTGAATTCTAATGGGGACCGTTATCCAGCAAAAGTATCTAAAAACGGTCATTGTAGCTGTTATGCATCTATAAAAAATAACTCGTTTTGCAACTATAGTGGAGGTATTCCAGAAGATGGGATAGAAGAAGCTCTTCCTGAAGAAAAGAAATGGCTTGAAATGTGTATAGCAGAAGGACGACGTGTTGTTTCCTTTGATAGAGCTGTTGAATTGTATAATTCTGAAAAGACTCATTCTATTATTAACAATTATTCACTTTTTTAATTATGTCACTATTAGATAAAGGAATCAAAGTTGGTTCAAGAGTTCGTATGTTGTCCACTACTCAATATGATGAAGATGATAGTAATCCTCGTGATTGTGAGGGTACTGTTGATATATATAATAATCATCATGCCTCTGTACAATGGGACAATGGTTATCACAATGGATCATATGATGATAAGGATATTGGATTAGCTGAACCAACCATAATCAATTCATATTCACTGTTTTAAAATGGGTAATGATATTGATATAGCAAGAAGTGCTATCGATAATCTTCAAAGTACTATTGATAACCTTGAAGAAGAAAAGGATAATATATCTTCCAACTATGATGAGCTAGAAGTCAAATTGGCTAACGCAAATGACAAGATAGAAGAATTAAGAACAGAATTAAGTAATTACTCTACAGAGATTAGTAATCTTAATAGTGTAATTAATGATTTAGTATCCAAAAATGAAGAACTACAAAAGAACACAGTAAACAACAATTATTCAATCGTTTAACAAATCAAAACAAAAACAAAATGGCAAAGAAAACAGCAACAGACAGCCCTTCATTGGAATTGGCTATTACTAAAGGTGGTATTCCTGATGTAATGAAAGCTCTTGAAGCTAAAATGAAAGAATTTGAGTTCATTCGTGACTCAAAGTACAAAACTTCCGGTAATCTGGATGGTTTTGGTGACCTGAAGAATGAAAAACTTATCCCTAACCTTATCCGTGCATACTCACTGGTGTTGGCAAAGTCAACAGCTTATGAGAATGCTGCACAAGATCTTGGTTTATCTTCTTACCCTGCCTTTGAAATTGGCGGTGGATCTACTGAAGACTGGAGAAGTGATATCCTCTTGAGGAAAGCTATTATTGAGCAGAAAGAAAACATGGACAAACTGCAGGCCTTCAGGGACAAAGCAGCTAAATTCATGTCTGAATCTGATCAGAAAGCAATGTTCTTCCAAGAAATGCAGGCTTTCCTGTCTACTACAGGTGGAGCAATTGAAAGTGGCGACTAAATATTTAAGAAGGGGAAGGGAAACTTTCCCCTTCTTTTTAAAACAACCTTTATGTCATTAATAATAAGTGAACTACAAATAGGAGAAGCATATACAACAATTGGTAAGGATGTAGGATATACATTTATACATGATGGAGATAGTACATGTGTTTCATATATCTACTATGGTACATATCATACAGGAGGTCATTTATCAAGTATAGATAATATTAGCTTTTCTTTTTATGAGAAAGCTAGTGAAATAGACAAAGCATGGCTAGTAGCATGTATAGAAGCTAAACGTACAGTACCAAAACCTGTAGAAATCCCTTCTCTTATAAAAAATAATTATTCTTTATACTAAATATTTGCTATCTTTGCAAACAGCTTAAACATTGAAAGCTTTATAGTAGAAAACAACCTAATTCGTACGAACTCTGGTTCCTCTGGATGTCGGGTTATTTCTTCTATATAAAGATACTGTCAGTAATGGCAGACGTAATGGTCCCTTGAGAAAGGATCTGGTCTTGGGAAACCTTGATTTTTTAACATTACGAATGAGTTCTCAGCAGGCAGAGTACATGACTAGGAGACAAACCTAGCAGAAAAGTTGTACTCTCAGTAGAGATACTGTAGGTATAGCCATTGACCCTAACTCAGCTTAGTAATAGATTGGTCTAACCAGATTGTGAAAAGGAGAAGGGTGCTAATTTTTAATCAAATAAAAGGATATGAAAAGAGTACTAGTAATTTTAACGTTATTTATGACGTTAGCAGTAACTTCCAATGCCCAAAAGACACTTGGTACAACCCTATTAACAGGCTACAGCTTAAAGGCTGGTGTGCTTTTACAGAACAATGCTACATCTACTGAGGTAGAATTGGGCAAGACTTTTGGAAAACATACTATTAGCTTGGAAGGTAGTTTTACAAATACTCCAGTGAAGAATTACTTTGCTGGTTTAGAGTATACTAGGAGTGTGTATGAAGTAGGTGCATTTGATTTGGGTGTAGGTGGTGCAGTTACTTTTGCCTTAAATAGGTTTCATGCCTTAACCTTTTCACCAAAGGTTGATGCAGGACTTAAATTAGGAAAGTATCTCATTTTGGAGGCTACACTAGCTAGTCCTATTTATGAGGGGAGCACATTGTTTAAACCCATTAATTTGCAAGCAGGTTTGAAGCTTGGAGTTACTTTGTAACCCATAATTGATTTAAAGACAAGGAGGTTCACATTTGTGGACCTCCTTTTTATTTACACTAAAAATCTCTTTTAATTATGAAACAAGAAATAGAAATCGAATCAAGAGTTCGTATGTTAAATACTACTCAATATGGAGAATGTGATAGTAATCCTCGTGATTGTGATGGTACTGTTACTGATATAAAGGAATATGGAGAATATAGTGTTGTGTGGGATAATGGTCAAGATAATGGGTCATATACTGATACAGATATTGGACTAATTGTACCAACAATAAATAATAACTATTCAATCTTTTAACATGAAACATGTATTTTATAAGATATCACAAGGAATGTTTTGGCTTGTCATGTCTCTTGCTTATTGTATTTCCCAGTTTTTTATATTATTATGGTATTTTGATTATCATCGTTGTATAAAATTTCGTACTTTTGTCAAAGATGTAAAAGAATGGATAGAACGTGATGATGATGTTCATCATTATTAAATACAATATAAGTGGCTTTGTTAGCCCTCGGACCAATATTGGTCAGCATGATAACACATAGACATGTTAATTGCACACAAGACAGACAAAAGAATTGGTATATGTGATATAGAGACTATGGTCGAATTGTTCGACGTAGGTATCTATAATCCAGATACTAAAGAGTGGTATGAATTTCAAATATCACAGTACAAGAACGAGCTATTTGAGTTCGTAAAACATTATACATCAGGACATTATGATTATTTGGTTACCTTTAATGGTATATCATTTGACCAACAAGTGTTAGAATGGATAGTAGATAATCATCAGAAATGGGCAGAAAACACTAATTTAGAGATAGTAGAGAAAATCTCTGATTATGCACAAAAGATGATTGATAATAGTAATTATGGTATGTTTCCTCCCTACAAGGAGAGTAGTTTTCGTATACCTCCCATAGATATCTTCAAGATACATCACTTTGATAATGATGCTAGAAGAACATCCTGAACCACAAATTTAGGGATGTATAAACCTATTGAATTGACTGGAACACCCTTAGAGCTTTGTACACATCCTGCACCAGTAATGAGTGTAGTGGTAAAAGAGACAAAGATTGGGAAATCAGCAGCTAAGAATCCCTCTGGGATTAAAGTTCAGAGACTATCGAAACCACTTGTAGTGAAACAGGATAAGGGAGTAGAGTAGTGTTAACAATTATTTAACACGAAGTAGTAGGATGATAATGATTCTTTTCGTATATTTATCAAAAGATAATATATGAAATCAGGAATCTATAGAATTGTAAATCTGAAGAGTGGAAGAGTGTATATTGGTTCAGCACAAGACTTGAATGAGAGAAAAATCAATCACTTCTCAATGCTGAGAAACAATAAACATTCATCAATAATTCTTCAGAGAGCTTATAATAAGGCAGAAGATAAGAGTATCTTTGAATTTCAAATACTAGAGTATTGTAAGAGAGAGAAGTTAATTGAAAGAGAGAATTACTATCTCATAACTCTTTGTAAAGCAAAGGATTATATAGATAAAGTAACTAAAGACTTTCTTAAGCTATCTTATAACATACTACCAGTAGCAAGTGAAGGATTTTCAGGAAGACATAGACCAGAGAGCATTCAGAAGATGAAAGAAAATCACCCTTTAAGAAAAGACATTCTAATCTATAAAGATGGATTATTTTTAAAGGAAGTTCTTTCAGGAGAGGATGCTAAGAAAGAGACTGGTTTATCTAAGAGTGGAATTCTGGAAGCTTGCAGAACAAGAAGATACGTAACAAAATCAGGTTATCTATTTTGTTTTAAGGAAAATAAAGAAGACTTAGAGAGTAATATTGGTCTGATTTGGAAGCCTTGGAACAAGGGACAGAGAGGTACAGAGAATTTAAAGAATGCAACTAAAATTGCAGTTAAGAATTTACAGAGTGGAGCTACAGAGGTATTCAATTCCCAGTTGGCAGTTTGTAAATTCTATAGTCTTCAACCTTGTACTGTTAACAGATGCTTGAAATCAGGAAAGCCTTACAAAAAGCAATTACAATTCGAATATCATAAGATATAGTCCAATCCACCTTGAAAGAGGATGGTAGAAATGTAAAATGGTGTGAGTATATGATGAATATGGATGTTGAGGAAATGCCAATACATTTCTCTCAAAGAAATCTCTCTAGAGAAGATATAGAGAGTACTCAGGAATATCGTCGTCATGATGTTATGGCTACTTACAATTTATTACTTCTTACTTTAGGTCAAACTGATTGTTTTAATGAGGATTTAGCTGATTATAAAGGTAAGAATAAGATTCAAGATAGGTTAGACATCATTAAAGAAACTGGTATGCAGTGCATGAACTGGAGTGATGTTAAGATTGGTGAAGAATGGAATAGGATGGATTATATTAAGTCTGAAAGAATATTAGACGAGAAATCCCTATTTCCACAAAAAGTTAAACATCCTTATGGACAGAAATTTAAGAATTTCTTTCCAAAAACCATGTCATTTACCACTCCTAAACTTAAGACTTTTATTAAGAATCTTGGAGAAGAGTTTGTATTAGCTAAAAAGCAGGAGTTTCCTATTACAATAGGTCAAACTACCTATAATATAGCAAAAGGTGGAATTCACTCTACAGAGAGAAATAGACAGCTTATATTACCTAACAATCATACTTGTAGTGATGCTGATGTTGGAGCTCAATATCCAAACTCAATTATTAAATTGTTAGTATATCCTCCGCATTTAAAGAAAACTATTATTGTTAACTTTATCAAAACCAATGAGTTAAAGGATTATTATAAGCAGATTGGTAAAGAAACAGAAGATAAAGCTCTTAAATCTTATTATAAAGGATTAGAAGGAGCTACTAAATTACGTATGAATGGTGGATATTATGGCAAGTTAGGTCAAAAAGGTTCATTCCTTGAGTATCCTGAAGGCTTACTGAAGGTATGTATGGGTAATCAGATTGAGATTTTAATGCTCATAGAAGCTATGGAAGAAGCTGGTTTTACTGTAATATCAGGTAACACTGATGGTATTGTTACAATATATCCTTTAGATAAAGAAGATAAATACTTTAAGATATGTCATGAATGGGAAGAGAAGGTAGGAAATGTTAAGATGGGTAAACTTGAGTATGCTAAATTTAAAGGATTATGGCAAGATTCTGTAAACTCATATATTGGATTAAAGGAAGATGGTGGAGTTAAGAAGAAAGGTCGTTTTGTTACTGTATATGGTAGTCCGGGATGTGAGATAAATAAGAATAAATCAAATCGTATTATACCATTAGCTCTAGAGGCATATTTTATAGAAGGTAAGGATCCTCAAGAGTTTATTAGAAATCATAAGAATATCTATGATTTCTGTATAGCTAAGAAGGCTACTGGAAAAATGCATTATGAGGAACAATGGGAAGAGAATGGTATAATTACTAAAAAGGTACATAAAAAACTAGTACGTTTCTTTTTATCTACTAAAGGTTCTATCTTATATAAGAGAGGTTTTAACAATATGGGTAAACCTATGAATAATCATGTTAATGCTCCAAATAATTTAGGGCAACCACTAGTTACTTATTTTAATAGATTCTTTAAGAAAGATGATTATGATATTGATTATAATCAGTATATATTAGAGACTCTAGAGAGAATAGATAGCTTGGAAGGAACAAAGAAGGCAAAAGCATTTTTGGATAACCTTCGTCCAACAAAACAATTGTCATTATTTTAAAATAAAATACTATGTTACCAGAAAAATGGGTTATACAAAATAAGAAAAAGGATAAACAATTTCGAGATACTTTCTTCTCATTTATGAAAACAATTCTTTCACCTAATGAGTATGTTACTCTCACTAATCATTATAGTATAGGTTGGACTTATTTTCATTTTCCAAATTATACAACTTGTAAAGGATTTCTATTTGGAGATCATACTGCTCTTTATAAAGAGGAAGGTTATACTGAAGTAACTTTATATAATTTGATAGAAAATTGTGAATTAACTATTAATAACACATATACAATCTTTTAGATATGAAAGTAGGAAGTATTGTTGTAGTAAAACCATTTATTGCACATCCATTTCATGCTCCATTTATAAAATGGGAGCCTGTTAAGGATGAAAAAACTCCTTATATGATAAGGGAAATTGGTAAAGGGGGTGATGGAACTCCTGCAGCTGTATTTGAAGAAGGTATTATTGGATATCTTCCGGGAAATATAGAGATTGCATTGTACTGTAATGTACTAATTGAACTTTTACCTCCAGAGGATATTGCTGAACAAGTAGAAGATATGATATGTGTACCCTTAAAAGATAGTTTATGAAAGTAAAATGTAATGAATGTAATGGGACAGGTGAAGCTGTCTATTCCTGTTGTACTGGACAAGTTATAACAGGTGATATACTTATGTGTCCTGATTGTCATGAGCATCTTGGTGAAGAACCATGTCAGGCATGTGATGGTACAGGAGAAGTAGAGGAGGAAGATTTCCAAGAAGTACCCAAAATAGATTTGCTCTTAAGAGCTGAATATCATGCTGATAATCAGCAAGATAGATAAACAATATTTACCTGCTGAAAGCAAACAAATAATAAGTTAAGTAAAGCCTCTTAGAAATAACGTAACTTAATCAAATTATAATCCTATACCAAGAGGGAGTTGTTTGTAGACAGATGTTAACTTATAAACTTATTGGGTATATTGACTTCTTTTAGAAGCACATGATTGGCCACAAAATGTAAGTATTTTAATATTCACACTCTTGGAGTGACAGGTAGATTTTATTACCCATACACCATAATACATAAAGTGTATGTAGTTGATAATATTTGGATTTTCCAAATAAATCTATGATTATAATACATAAAATCATAGGACAGTTATCACAATCTGTGAATTGTAAGTAAGATTAAGTTCAACCTTGACGAGATTAAGCCTCGATGTAATCATATTGTTTGAAGCTCCTAATAGAGTTAGGTATGAGGTCATTCGCTAGCATGGTAGTGGGGTATTTACATTTCTAAAATTCATATAGTAATATATGACGTGTTGTTCCAAATTGAGATATGGAACGTCTTAAACCATATGTTGCAACCTTAGCAGACAAAGTAGATATAAGTATCTGTGCTGATTGGGTAACATAGCTGAAATGAGTAAGCGAGATTTCTACAACACGAACGAGTTCTCAGCAAAGTAGTTAAGACCAGTTATCTAAACTTTCGGGTAAAGAGCTATACGTCATTTAATTACCTGACCCTACTCCTACACAATAATCTAGTGTTTACACAGATTCGGGAAAGAGAGGGTGCTAAATAAATTAATAACTATTAATATGGATAAATATATAGACATTGTGTCCATGTTCTTAATCAATAAACTAAAAATTATGACAAACGGAAATGATGCAGCACATCCAACACTTGAACAAAATGGTAATGAGAGATGGAATACTGAATATGGCTTAACCAAACGAGAACACTTTGCTGCTATTGCAATGCAAGGGTTATTAAGTAACCCAGAATGGATGATAGTGTTTAAGTCTGAAAAGTTCCTTATGCAACCTGAAATTATAGCTGAAACTTCTTTAAAGGCAGCCGATGCCCTAATCACCCAACTAAATCAATAAACCTAAATCAAACAACCATGACACCCGAACAAAAAGCAAAAGAGTTAACTAATAGTTTCTATCAACCACTTGGTAAACTGAATTGCATGGTATCAAACGATGAAATGTGGAACTATGCCGTTCAATGTGCCATTATATGCGTGGATGAGATATTGAAATTAATTCCACAAAAAAAAGATTGGAGCAAGAGTACATTGTTACAGATGGAAGCATTTGGTGATAATCCTAATGATTTTGAATTGCCAGATAATAATGAGTTTGTTTACTGGAAATCAGTCCTCACCTACCTAACCAACATTTAAACACATATAACACACAACTCTAACCCCATCACCCATTAATCAATAAACTAAAAATTATGACAAACACGCAATTACACGCAAAAAGAGAATTAGAAATTCTTTTTAAAACAACACCTGATGCAATTATTAGGGAATTTGAAACCGAAATACTTGCATTATGTGAGAAATTCGGACAATCAGGACAAAGTGGAGGTTCTGCACCATTTACAGCAGGGGCATTATCTCACGCAATTAAGAAACTTTGTTTGCAACAAACTATTGCACCGCTTACTGGAGAAGAAAATGAATGGGGAACAGTTGCAGATGGTTTTAATCAAAACAATAGAGAAGGTGCTGTATTTAAAAATGGCGATGGTAGAGCATATTATTTGGATGCTATTGTTTGGAAAGGAGATACTTGGAACAGCGACAAAACAAGTAACGATTGGGACACTTTTACAGGGACAATACAAGGTATAAGTAGCAGACAATTTATTAAATCATTTCCTTTTAAACCTAAGACTTTTTATATTGATGTTACTCGTGAAAAATTTGATGCGACTAAACACAATAAGTCTGATGCTGTAACAACTGGACTTGATGGCGATGTAGTTTATTCTATTAAGGATATGAAACAACTTGATGAAGTGTTTGAATATTATGATAAATTTCAGCAAACATTGTCTAAGTAGCGGAATGGTAGCTATTGCTGCTAACTCATAAATACACGCAGGTTACTGGTAACGAAAAAACGCTCACAACTAAAAACAAATAACAATGATTAACAAAGAAGAACACGAAAGGATTACTCACATCATGGATGATAGGAAGAAAGTACAAAAGCGGTATAGTGAAGAAACAGGTAAAGATTGGATGGTAGTTGTTATTGGTAATGAGGGTTATGCTACTTGGGATTATCAAAGATGGCTTGAAGATAAGTTAGCTGCCACCACCTCCACCGAACCAAAGGGGGTACAGATAACAATTAAAAAAGAAGACAACCTCAAGGTGGCTGCATGGTTGATGCAGAATGGTATTGAATATTCATCTAATCCTATTGAGTGGAATGCCAAGACCTTACAAGCAATGAAAGAAGCCTATGATTATTATATGTCATTAATGGAAGAACAATCAATCCCCACCGAACCAAAGGAGGGTGATATGCACGGCAAAACATTAGAATATTGGAAAACTAATGCAGAGGAAAATTATCTAACTACCCCAATAAGTGTATTAAAATATATTTCAATATTGGAAGAATACTCCCTACACTTCTCCTCGCTGCTAAATTCTTTCTGAAATTCTAATATACTTTTGAATGTTTTCATGTATTACAATGTATTACATTGTAAAACAAATTTATTTGGATATTATTTTTTTAATGGTTAATTTTGTAGTCAAGTTCTTTTAAAAAGGGAGAGGCAGAGTACAATTTGGCTAATGAGACCTTATGCATCTGCACCTCTAATGTGGGCTGTAGTATTTATTTGCTACACTCATCCCTTGTGAATAAAAGTGGAGACGGGAATGAGACTCGAACTCATGATCTCTAGGGTGGCGGCCCTAGTAACTTAACCAACTCGTCCATCCCGTCTCGTAAACTAACCCCGAATGAAAATAAGGGGTGTATTAAAGTAAACCACATGTACTAGAATTTTTTAAAGGTAAAGTACATGTGGTTTTTTTATCCTTGAATTACCTGTGAATACCACATACTCCCCGCTTTCCTGCCTCCCTCAATTTTTTCATTTTTTATTTTATTAGATGTTTTTAGTCTTGATAAGGCATTGGATACATTGTTGCTTATTTTGTTATAAGATTCACCTGTATATTCTGCATACGCATTAATAATATCACTTGTTCCCTTTCCACCTTCACCTTCAAGATATTTTAAAATAACCTACTTCACCCAAACATTTGAATAACCCCCAACCCCTATAAAATAAGTAATTATTCACAATTTAAAAAGAAATAACATGACAGCAGACAGAATTAAAGAAATACAAGAAACAACAGCCTTTCCAAATAGTCTAAGCGTTTGTCAAGCATTAATAAAAGTATGGAATGAGTGTGAATATGAACAAAATAGTAGAATGTATAGTGAGGAAGATATCAAATCAGCTTGGGAAAATGGTAGAAATGGAGAAACTGAATGTATAGGAAGCTATCCTTTTTATAAGACTGTTTTTAAAAATAAAACTTTTAAAGATTGGTTTAAACAATTTAAAAAGAAATAACAATGGAAAAATTAAAATATATATTAAGGGATTTTAAATGGGTTAAAGCACTATTCAGTCCTTTTAAGCCATTTACTGTTAAATTTTACTTAGGTAAAATAGAAATAGGAGTTCCTTATTTTCTTCCTAGAAAATGGGTAAAAGCTACTCATAAATTAGCAACTGAAGCAACCTTAAAACAAATTAAAGACAATGAAAGATTTAATGTATTAAACCCTCAATATCCTATGCATATAAAGTCTTTTGAAGAACTGTATGCTGAAAAAATGAGATGCTCATATCCTATACCTCTTAAAATAGGATTTAATTATTGTAGTTTAGGATGGAAAACAAAATTTGATGACATTAGATTTGAATATGCACCAGTGTTTTCTTTTGTATTTTTTGGTTATCAATTAGCTATGATGATTGGTACAGGCAAACAAGATTGGATTTCTAATTATTGGGAAGCATGGATTTGTTACGAATATTATTCTGACAAAACTCAAACTAAAAAAGAAAGAATAGCTTTTTGTAAAGAAAGATGTCCTCAAACATGGGTGAGATATCATAAAGATAAAACTAAAACAACTACTGATTATTACGAACTTATACTAAAGAAAAAATATTTATGAAATATTTTGCAAAATATCTTCCAGTTGATGGGGAAATAAAAGAAGGGGATAAATGGTGGGACGGAACAAACATTTGTGATGATTGGGATAGTAAGGAAGCTTGGAATACTTGTAACGGAAAACCAGTAAAACTCTTGCTTTGTAGTAGAGACATACAAGTAGGTGATGAATGTTACATAGCTGGTAGAAACTTCCTTCCACCAACTTATTTAGCTACACAAATGGATTTTAGTGCTAAATATGAATCTATACAAATGCTTAAAGGAGCTTTTAAGGTAATAGGTGAAATATCTCCTGATGCTTTATCTTTTGTTACTGAAGGAGATGAATTTGATGAAGAAGAGATAGTAGTATCAAGAAAACCTATGAAAAAATACATAGAAAATAACCCATATTGTAAAATTGTAAATATTAAAGGTCCATGTGGACATTTTCATTAACATAAAATAAAAATAATATTATGAATCCACTTAATTTTTTAATAGGATTGATTATATTGGGAGCCTTTATTTCGTGTGAAAAAACTTTACCAAAAGAACCACCTCCTACAACAATCATCACATACTATCGTCTTCAAATTAATGATAATGATGGTAAGTTTATTCATAGTCAAATTGTTACAGGTAAGGAAGTACAAAGTTTTAATGGTAATCCTGTATCTGATGATGGTCATCATGAGTGTGAAGAACATCCTGAACATTGTCCTATTGTACCAATTATATTGGAGTATTTTAATATTTCAATTGGAGAGAAAGTAATTCTTTCTTGGAAAATGGCTGCACAAGATAATGTTAAAGACTTTGAAATACAATCCTCTAAAGATGGTATTACATTTAAAACTATTGCAATTGTATTTCCTAACTATTTAGGAGAATATCTTATTAAACTCTAATCTTGATGACTGCATTTTTACAACCTTGTACCCTGCATTAACCCTAAAAACAATTAATAATGGATATAATTAGTATACCACTTGGAATATTAATATTAATATTCTTTGTCATGTGTTTACCAAACAATAAAAATATGGAAAAAACTAAAGAATCTCCAGAAACTGGAGATAAACCAACAAAAGAAGAAATTAGTGCTGTAACTGATACTATCTTAGGGTGTATGGCACAAAGATTTGAGGAAAATCAGAAAAAACCATTTCAGTATGTAGTAGCATATTATGACAAGAACGATAATTTTCTTGGATATCATGATAGCACTTTCTGTACTCTTACTCAAAAGAAAGAACAAGGAAAACGTTATAGCGGTGAAAACCCTTATAATCAGTTAGCTATAATTCGTAAAAACCTTGATTATACATTAAATATGACTGAGGAGAAAACTGAAGGAAAAATATTTGCTAAACTCAACCTACAAACTAAAGAACAACACTTCCCAAATTTAGGGGTAGAAGATGTCTTTATTGAGGCTGAATATCTTGAGGAAGGTATAGCACCTCAACGTTTTGTATGGAAAGAAATAACCACAGATGACTGATAAATATCTACAACCAAAAGCTAACTTCAATAGATTGTTAGCCGATTATATACGATATGGTAACTTAACTATTGGTTTTGATTTTGATGATACTGTATATGACTGTTATGGTAGTGGACACAATTATCCTCTAGTAAGACAGCTTCTAAGAGATTTAAAATCAATAGGTTGTACATTAGTATGTTGGACAGCTAATAAAGATTTAGCATTTGTTTCTAAATTTCTTGATGAGAATGATATACCTTTTGATAGTATCAATGAGGGAGGTATAGCTTTACCATGGGAAAGTAAAAAACCCTTCTTTTCTGCATTACTAGATGACCGAGCTGGTTTACTACAAGTATATACAGAACTGAGGGAATTTGTTGACATTATAAAAAAAGAGAAATGAAAGTAGGTGTTATAATTGGGAGATTTCAAAGTCCTTATATCCATCATGGATATGAGGACTTAATAGAATATATTAGGAAAAATAATGATAAGTTAGTTATAGTTGTTGGAGGAAATGAAACAAAGTTTACTAATAAAAATCCTCTATCTTTTGAAACTAGGAAGGTAATGTTATCAAAAACATATCCTTATGCAGATATTCTCTACTTACAGGATACACCTTTAGATAGTGATTGGAGTGCCTCTTTGGATTTACTATTGTCCCCATATAATAATGTTACCTTATATGGTAGTAGAGATAGTTTTATATCATGTTATACTGGAGTAAACAAAACTGAGGAGTATAACGCTGTTATAAATATATCTTCTAGTACTATCAGAGAGAAGATATCTAAAATACCTCCCTACAAACATAATAAATCATTCAGAAGTGGTATTGTTTATGCTGTTGAGAATAAATATCCTATTACATTTCCTACTGTAGATATTGCTATAGTAAATGTTAGAAGAGATGAAATAATATTGGGAAAGAAACGTAATAATTCTAAATTATGCTTTCCGGGAGGATTTGTAGATAGAAAAGATAAATCTTTTGAGCATGCTGCTATACGAGAGTTTAGTGAAGAAGTAACTGATATAACAATACATAGCTTAAATTATGTATCTTCTCATCAAGTAGATGATTGGAGATATAGAGGTTGCTCTGATGGAATTATAACTAGCTTTTTTACTGGAATAGGTTCAGGTATTCCAAAAGCAAGTGATGATTTAGAAACTGCTGAATGGTATAATATCAAAGATTTTGATATAAATAACTTACAATCATGTCATCATGTATTATTTGAATCATTAATAAAATATTTACAAATAAAATATTCAATATGAGAAAAAATATAACTATTGATACTGATGCCTATAAGATAACTCATTGGCTTCAGCGTCCTCAAAACATAACAAAACTCTATAGCTATGGTGAACCTAGAGTAGGTGGAAAAGATAAAGAAATATGTTTCTTTGGATTATCTCCAGCTATACAAGAGCACTTATTGTTTCCAGTAACTAATGAAATGATTGAGGAAGGTATTGAAGAATGTATCTCTACTTTTGGTACTCCTGCCTATTTTAATAAGGCAGTTTGGGAGAAAGTAAGAGATTTAGGATACTTTCCTATTAAAATTATGAGTGCTCCAGAAGGAATGATAATTGGGGAAGGAAATGTTTGCTTTACTATAGAGAGCACTGAGCCATGGTTTGCTAATATGATAAGTCACTTTGAGGATATCTTAATGTGGGTATGGTACGCTACTGGCGTTTGTACTAGAAGTATGAATATCAAGAGAGGTATTAGACCAGCTTTTGAGAAGTCTTCTGATATTGGTAATTTAATATTACCTGTAGCAGTAAATGATTTTGGTTTAAGAGGAGCTACTTATCATGAGGGTGCTATAATGGGAGGAATGGCTCATTTAGTACATTTTGTGGGTAGTGATAATATGCCAGCTTCTAGGATGATAAAGGACTTTTATAATTATAAGGGTCGTGCAAAGAGTGTTTGGGCAACTGAACATTCTGTAGCAACAAGCTATGGTAATGGAAGGGGAGAATATGATTATGTAATAGCTCAATTATCTCAACATACTGACAAAATTAAGTCAATTGTTATAGATAGTTATGATGCAGATAACTTCATGCAGAATATTGTAGGAAGTGATGAAATCAAAAGATTAGTAATAGCTCATGAAGGAAGAATAGTTTGGAGACCAGATACTGGTAAACCTCTCACTAACGTATGCAAGTATTCTGATGTTTTAGGTGCTATTTTTGGATTTGATATGAATAGCAAAGGTTATAAGACAATAAAACATAATACAGGCTTAATACAAGGTGATGGTATGACAGAAGAAACTATACCTGAATTATATGATGAGTATATTAAAACGGGTTGGTCTGCTGATAATATCATTACAGGTTCTGGTGGAGGATTACTAGAAGAAGGGTTAACAAGGGATACTCAAAGATGGGCTATTAAGGCTTCCTATGGAGAAAAAGATGATATTCCCTTTGATATACGTAAAACTCCAAAGAATGATATGTCCAAACAAAGTAAAGGTGGTAAAGTAAAATTGCATACTCCTCATACTACTCTTGAGTCCTCTAAAGAGACAAAGATAATGTTTGATGCATATCAGAACTTATTAATACCTGTATATGATAATGGAAAGTTCTACAAACAGAATTTTGAGGATATTATAGAAAGAGCTAATAAAGACTATTATACTTAACAGTATATTATCTTAGTTAGGACGGTAAGATATTCTTTCCGTCCTTTTTTATGTCAAATAGTCATCCAAATAATTTGGAACTGACACACAAACAATCTAAATTTGTATTTATGGAAAAAGAAATTGTATCACTATTTACTGTTACTAGTTATAAGACTGGTAAACAAATTGAGGAAGCTATTCATGGAGATGGTCAAGAAGCTATTAAATTTTTACGCACTCAATACCCACGTCATACTAAATTCGTTTTAGAAGGATTTGAGTTAGATGGAACATTTATGCCTCTATATATTAAAAATCGTAATCATGATTAATATTGGAAAGTACACAAGGATTCTAAATGAGGGATTATTACTAGATCACTATTCTGTTTTATGTAGTATCAGGGATGGTAGTGTATTACCTAAAAGTATGAGAATCAATGGTTTTATTAATCTTTTACATAAAAAAGGTTATTTAGAGGATGGTAGCCTTACTGATTTAGCTATTTCTCTAGTAGAAAATGATACAGTTATTTCTATGCAGAAAGTAATGGAACCTATTACTACTACCAGTACAATTAATATAAAAGAAGAATTTGATTTTACTTTGTGGGTATTACGTTTACATGAGAAGTTAGTTAAGAAAATCTATGATCAAACAGGTAAAAGACAAGTTAGAGATAAGATACAAGGAACATCTTATTCTTTCTTACCTAATTCTACGGACTTAGGAAAGGTAATTGTCAGAGCTATAAATGCTTATAAATTAACTGATTATGATAAGATTGAGAAATGTCTACTTAGATATGTAGATAGGAAAATTAAGGAAGATACTTGGTTTCCAATATTAGGTTACTATATTATGAAAAAAGATATGTCTGCTATGGTAACCGATATGGAAAATATGGATGATGATGATAAAAGTAGTAATAATGATTCAACAGTAAATATATGAGTGAATTTGATAAGCTAAATGAAGAAGTATTAGATGGGATGGAAGGTAAAAATGAAGCTATTCCTATTGGATTACCTCGTTTGGGTAAATATGCCAATTGGAGAAAGCGTATTTTTACTTTACTGTTCTCATCTACTGGAGCAGGAAAGAGTAGTTTAGCAGATGATATGATGCTAAATGCTTGTGATTGGTGTATAAAAAATATATCATCTGGGAGAAAGATAAAGTTTATTCTTTTCTCTATGGAGAGAAGTAGACACTTGCGTATTGCTAAATGGGTAAGTAGGAAGATTTTTATTGATACAGGAACAACTATTCCAGTACCTAAGTTGTTAGGATGGTGGAAAGAGAAAATGACAGAGGATGAATATAAGTTATTTACCCAATATCAGGATTATATTGCAAGATTACTTGATGAATTTATTGATATATATGATGGTGCTCGTAGTGCTGTTGATATCTATCGGATAATGAAAGAGTATCATGCTGAAAATGGAGTATATATACAAGATCCTGATAATACATATAAGAAAATCTATGTTGCAAATGACCCTAATATCATTGTAGTTCCTATTATAGATACTGGTAATCTAACTAAACGTACTAAAGATCATCCTAGTAAAAAGCTATCTGTAGACTTACTATGTGAGTTTATGCAGGGTTTTAGAGATTTAGAGGGAGATTCTCCTTTCTGGATATCTCAAGTAGGCAGAAGTATGTCTAATCCTATGCGTTTAAAGGATACTGAAGCTGAATTAACATTGGATGATGTTAAGGAAAGTGGTGATATGGGAGATGCTTGTGATATTGCTTTGTCTTTATTTGATCCTATTAAATATAAACAAGGTAGTAAAACAGGTTATAATCCTATGGATTTTCTTGATAGAGATAATGGAGCTACATATTTCCGTTCTATCCAGATATGTAAATCATCTTATGGTGAAGATAATTTACGTATTCCTTTGGGTTTTAATGGTTTTTGTGGTCAATTTAAAGAGTTACCAAGAAAAGATACTCTTGATGAGAGACAATTACGTGACTTGACAGATTCTGTCAAAAATAAAAGTTATTTTTTAAGTTAAAAATATTATTATGAAAGAAGGAGATAATGTCATTTTATATGATATAAAAACAGAAAAGGAATGGGATACAATAGGATTTGTTAATTTAACAGATTATGGATTAAAAATAGGAGAAACTTATACTATACATAGTATAAGTAGCAATACTCTTCAATTAGTAGAAGATACGTACAAATGGAATATTCCGTTTATTTGTTTTAGTGAACCTATACCATCTATAATCGATAATTATGAATTAATATGAGAAACGAAAATATTGGACAAAAAATCCGATTTGTACGAAAACCTACTTCTGATGAATGGAAAGGAATAGGTGAAATACCATTTTCAAAAAGACTTGAAGAAGCTATAGAAAAAGGTTTACCATTAATACTTCAGGATATTCATAATCACTTTAATAGTATATATATAGAAGGAGAAGATGGCTGGTGGCCTATAGTTTGTTTTGAGTTGTATAGTGCTATAAAGGACAATTATTCTATATTTTAATGAGAGAACAAAGACAAAAAGATGCCGTCAGAGCTTATATTAACTCTGACGGCAAAAGTATTATTTATGCTGCTCCTCGATTTGGAAAGATTAAGGTAGCTATAGATATTATGAAGGAAAAGAAATATAGTAATCCACTTATAGTAGCTCCTCGAAAGGATATTAAGGTAGGATGGACAGATGACTTAAAGAAATGGGGATATAGTGGAGTAATGACTTTTTGTACATTTGCCTCTATAAAGAAAATGGTAGGTACAGGATATCTTTATGATATTCTTATCATTGATGAACCTCATGAGCTATCTGCTAATCAACAGTCACTTCTTAAGCCTCTTGTAGATAATTTGCCTACTTTAGGATTAACAGGAACAATGACTAACAAAACAGCTAATGAGTTGTATGATACTTTAGGATTAGATACTTGTTATAAGTATACTATTGATCAAGCTGTTAGAGAAGGAATATTAGCAGACTATGATATATTTATTCATAGAGTTTCTCTAGATAATAGAAGATATGTCTACTCATCCTCTAAAGGAAAGAAGTATACAGAGAAAGGATATTTTGATTTGTTTATGTTCGTTAGACAAAGAGCTAAGATGAAGCATTTTATCGATATGAAATTGATTAATATTATTCAAAATTCTCATGCAAAACTAGAGAAAACTAAACAATTACTTGAACAATTTACTAGAGATAGAATATTAGTATTCTGTGGTACAACAAAGACTGCAGATAATTTAGGTATACCCGTCTATCACTCTAAATCTAAAGAGACAGAAATCTTCTCGTCATTCTGTAAAGGTATAAATTATGATCAACTTGCTACTATTAAAATGATGCAGGCAGGTATTACAATTTCTCCTATCCATAAAGGAATTTTAAACTATACCTCTGGTAATCCAGAAGATTGTGCACAGAAGATATGTCGTTTTCTAGGTTTTGAGTATGCTAATCCTGACAAAAAGGCAGAGTTACATATCATCTCTAGTAATGAATTATTTGAAATAGATAGGCTTAAAACAGCTCTATTATTTTTTGACCAAACAAAAATACAAATATGTGTCTATTAATAAAGGAGTAAAAAGATATACCACTTTGCAGATAGTTCTAATCAAACTTGGATTGTATAAATGATTGATTATCAATAAAAAATTTTAGTTAGAAAAATGATAAAAACTTGTATAAAAGTTAGGAAAATGCAGTGAAAATGTGTATATTTGCTATTCAATAAGTAAACATTTACTATATAATATGGCAGGAAAACAAATTGTAGAAACAAGAAAACCTGATGGTGATTTTGAATTACCAGATGGACTAACAGTACCAGAGATTAACATGCAATCATGTATTTTATTTGGATTACCTAAATGTGGAAAAACTACTCTTTTATCTTTATTACCAGATTGTCTAATTATTGATACCGAAAATGGTACCAATAAGATTAGTGCTTTGGTAAAGAAAGTTCCAGAGGATAGGGGTCCAGTAGGTAGAATGAGATGGCTTGATGAGTTTGCAGATTACCTTATAGCAAAAGGTAAACCTTATGACTATGTAGCTATTGATACATTAACAGAAGTTAATGATATGGCAGAGTGGAGTGGAACATATCGTTATATGAACAGTCCACAAGGTAAATCATTTAACAGAGTTGATGGTGAAAAAGGTGGTCAAATGCTTAAACCAGTAGATGATGGATATGAAAGTGTTCATACTATTGGAGAGGGATTTGGCTACAGATGGTCAAGAGAAGATACTATGCGTGTCTTTGAGAAATACATGAGAGTAGCTAAGAAGTGTGTCTTCTTTGTTTGTCACGTAGAGGATAAGTATATTGCTTTGAAGGAGAATACAGATGTATTAGTTCCCAAGCAGTTAGCTTTGACAGGAAAATTAAGAAACATTTTACCAAGAAAGGTAGATGCTATTGGTTATGTGTACAATGAAGATGGTACTATTAAAATCAACTTTACAGGAAGTGAGGAAAGAGTAGGAGGAAGCAGAGCTGTTCATCTACAAGGCTACAACGATGTAGCAGATTGGAACAAAATCTTTATTTAACTAACAAATCCTCTCGAAAGAGAGGTTCGACATTGTAAATTAACAACCAATATATGGCAACATTTAGCAAACTCAAACCCACTACTAAATTGAGTGAAACTCAGTTTTATAGTGTAGAGAAGATTACAGGCAACAAAGTACAGTTGCGGAATGATTTAGGTGATGTTATTACTGTTGATGATAAGTATGTAGAAGCATGCTTAGTATCTGCAGAAGAAATTATCACTGAAAAGATTATGTCACGTACAGACTTGACTAATCTATTCTTAGTATCTACAAACGTAGCTTTGACAGTAAACTACAACAAACAAGTAGATCCAAAAGAAGTAAAAACTCAATTACATTCTCTTTATCCTAATAAGGGTGGAAAGATACTGTCAGAAATTGATTACCAGAAAAAAGTTAACAGTCTATTATCTACTGCTCTTGAGGGAGAAGAAAGAACTATGATTGGAAGACATTATGGTAGTAAAGATGAATTTGGTAGAGTACGTTTTATTGATATGGAACTGACAACAGATCCATCTAAAGATTATGATACTCGTCAAAGGTTAGTAGATACTCGTACAATTAACTGGTTAATTCTACGTGGTGTAAAGTACAAAGTAAAGTAAACTTTGCCTGTTCTTAAGTGACTTCCCCCGTAAGGGAAGCCCTCGGGTTACAATATCGTAACCACTTAAAAAACAATAATATGGCAGTAAAAGGAAGACAAAAAGAACAAAAAGAGTTTACAAACAAACTATTTGTTGGCTTTACAGCAGTTAAAGTAATTGCAGTAAATCCTACCAGAGAAGAACTCAACAAGATTTTGGGAAAAGAAGACAGTCAAGAAGACAAAGCAATTACGTATTTAGGAAGTGACCAAGAAGGTAATGACCGTATGCGTATTTTATTTGTACTAAAGGATGACAAAAATGAGAAAATCTTCTTCCATTCATTTAATCTTACTAACAAAGTAAGAAAGAATAAGGAAGGGGACAAATGTCAGATTGTTAATTCCACTTGCTCTACTAGTTGGGCACCATTTATCAAAGCACTTGATAAAAAAGGTAAAGCTATTCTAGATGAGAATGGTAAAGAAACGTATACTGAGAAAGTGAATGCTGAACTCATTCAAGATTGGTTTGCAAACTTTACTAACAAGGAAAAGGAAGTTCTTGGTCCAAAGAAATGGAGAGAAGCCTTATCTGGTGAAGAAGAGTTAGTTACATTACTTAGAAGTTGGCTTGGAAGGCTAGACTTTATGGATCCTGAAACTGAAGTATTTGTTGATACAGCTAAACTGTTCAAGGAAAACTTCAAAGAGTTAAGGGAGCTTATTAGTTTAGACGAATCAGGTAACTTTACAGATGGTGGATTAGATACCCCATTTGTAGTACTATTAGGTGTAAGAACTGATGAAGATGATGCTACTAAAAAGTATCAACAAATATGGGGTAAAGCATTCTTACCTGCAGGATTCATGAAGTATATCAATAACGACATGAAGTTTCCTACAGACTATTCTAAGAAAATCTTTAAGAAATTCAAGGAAGAAGTTGAAGGTGATTATGGCTTTAATGGCTATACAGAGTTGGTACCTTTGATAGAGTATGATGAAGCTAAAGACATTGCTGGTAGTGCTACTACTGGTAAAGAAATAGCTGCACCTACATCTGGAGATTACTAAGGATTTTGTACGAAAAGTGAAGGAGGGCTCAGAAATGGGCTCTCCTTTTTATTTAACTTAAAAATTTATAATATGTGTTTTTATATATTATTATAAACCATGTTAATATGATAAAAGGAAGATTAAAAGTTAAACCTCTAGAGAAAGAAGATATACTACGGAGAATTACTCCGTATGATATTTACCGTCTATATCAGGGATCATTCAAACTGAATGATGTTTGTGTAAATTATCATAGAGGGGAGAAAAACCCTTCTCTTATTATAAGTACTCGTCTGTCTAGTCAGCTTCGACATAAGGATTTTGGAGATAAAGACTGGAGTGGAGACTGTTTTAATTTTGTACAACAGATTCATAGATGTGACTTTGGTACGGCTTTAAAGATTATCGATAGAGACTTCTGTCTAGGACTTACAAATGGAAAAGTAGTTAATAATAAACAAATCATTACTTGGGGACAACCTGAGGTTGAGGAAAAACGTCCTCCACTTTTTCAGATAATTTATTATTCTCATATGTCTAGACAAGCTTTAGATTATTGGAAGAAATTTGGAGTTACTGAAGCAGATTTAAGAAAAGAACATATATATCAGCCAGCAGAAATTTGGAGAAATAGGAAGAAGATACCTATGGGTAATTTAATGACATTTGCTTATCATTATCCTGAAATAGATAAATGGAAGATATATCGACCATTTGCTCCAAAGAGAACAGAGAGTACTCCTATCAATCAATGGAAGTGGGATAGTAATGTTCCCTTTGATTATATCGATAATATGTCAGCCATCAAAGGTGACTGTACAGCTATGTTCCTTGCTAAGAGTAAGAAGGATAGATTAGTATTAATGAATGCGTTAGGTACTGATTGTATTGCTGATGTTCAGGCAGAAGATGCAGGATGTCTTACATTTGAGAATTTGGAACAATTTAAGACAGTTGATAAAAGGTATATTATCTCTGATAATGATAAAAAGGGCAAAGAGTTCTCTTGGTGGTTAACAAAGGAGCACGGCTTTAAGCACGTAAATGTTCCAGATAAGTATCTTCTTGAGACTCCAAAGTGTACAGATTTTGCAGACTTATGCTATCATCATGGTATGGAAGCAGTTATTAGTTACTTTAAAACAAAACAGATTATATGACAACACAAATTATTAACGATTATAATATATTTTAAATGAAAGAATTAAGAGTAACTCCTGAAGTAATTAATGATTTAGTCAAAAATCAAATATTTGTATTTGGCAGTAATGAATCTGGTATTCATGGTGCAGGTGCTGCAAGACTTGCAGTAGATAAATTTGGTGCTCAACCCGGTAAAGGTTGGGGATTGTCGGGCAATACATTTGCATTGCCAACAAAAGATTGGGAGATTAAGACTCTTCCAATTGAAGCAGTAAAAAACTACGTGGATAGGTTTATAGCCTTGACAAATGGACATTATCATAGCAAATGGAATTTTCTAGTAACTAAAATAGGATGTGGATTAGCTGGTTTTACTCCAGAGGAAATTGCTCCTTTATTTAAAGAATGTCGTAACCAAAGAAATATATGGTTACCACAGGATTTTCATGATGTATTAGATGGTATATATGTACCATCAGCAGAAATTCCTCTTGATTTAATACCTTCTGTATCAGGAGGTCTTATTCTAACTGGTTTTAAACCACAAAAAGATATTCTTAACAATTAAACTTAATATTATGTGTTTACTAACAATTAAAAGAAGAACAACTAGAGAAGATATTCTAGCTTTAGAACCAGAAATAGCTAGTAAAGATATAAGTGTATGGAAAGTACTATTACTGGAGATAAAGCCTAATAGTAGGCTACGGAATAGATATATTAGTCCTTACTATGATTTTGAGTATAAAAAAGGAGAACATTACTATCAAACAGAAGATTGGTGTAGTAAGTCAGCATCTTATCAAAATAACCAATATGGACTTGAAATTGAATCTGGTTTACATGCTTATATTAATAAAATATTTGCAGAAAATGATGAAGGTAAGGGCGGTTATGTCTGGAGGCTACATGCTAGCCAGTATTACAGGATCTACTATAATAAGATTATAGTAAAAATGACTATACCTAAAGGAAGTAGATACTATTTAGGAATATGTGGTGATATTGTAACTGATAACTTAATTTGGAAATAATATGGAAAAATTAGATTATTTGACATTTAAAGACAAAATGGGAGATTGGGCACCAAAGTTCAAATCTTTCATTGAAGGTGCACAAATGTGGGATATCTATCAGAAACTAAAGAAAGACTCCATAGGAGATACAATCGTTCCTAAAAGCACGGATACATTTCGTGCTTTTAAGACGGTTAATCCTAAAGAATTGAAGGTAGTTTTTTATCTGATGGATCCTTATCCTCGTAAGTACTCAAATGGAGTTTTTCAGGCTGACGGTATTGCAATGAGCTGTTCAAATAGCCCAGATAAGAAATTACAACCATCTTTAGTGAATTGGTATGATGCCATAAGCAAAAGTGAGGGCTACAGAGTAAATTATAGCCCTTCCTTGGACTATCTTCACGAACAAGGGATAATGCTCCTAAATAGTGATTTGACCTGTAAATTGAATAAGACGCAGTCTCATGAGAGATTATGGGAACCTTTCCAGAAATACTTCTTAGAAGAGGTAGTAGGTAGTGATACATCTATCATTTACGTATTATGTGGGAAAGCTTCCCTCAGGATGGAGCAATATATAAATCCATTCTGTAAAATCTTCAAGTTAGATCATCCTGCTGCTGCTGCTTATACTCATACAGATTGGGACGATGAAGGAACCTTTAAGGCTATTAATAAGATTATATGGGATAATAATCGTTATCATATCTTTTGGGATAAGGATAAGTGGGAGGATAGTAAGAATTTACCTTTTTAATAATTAAAATTTTAATTTATGTGTTTTAAAATAATTACACCATGTCAAAAGGCAAGAAAAGACATATTGGTAAAAAAGCGTATTAATAAAAATGGTTTTGGATGGCTCTTTTCTTTAGAAATAAAAAATGAGAAAGGAAAATTTCAAATAGAACCTTGGACTAAAGGATATCACTATAGTGAAGCTAATTTTCCTAAAAATAAGCATTATGGTGTTATTGGAGGTGATGCATTTCATTCATTTGAAATAAATACTACTAAAGGTCATTGGCTAGTCATAAGTGAAGGCTTTGATGGAGTAGATAAAACTATTATTGGTAGAATTCCTAAAGGTAGCTATTATTTTTATAATAAAATAGACAAAGAGTATTGTTCACAAGATTTTATATACGATAAAGATTTATAATATGAATGCTACAACAATTGAAAATCTCGTCTATGATGCTTATCAGGAAGATGGCATAGCAGGTGCATGTAAGGAAGCAGACAAACATAAGATATGTCTATATGAATTTTGTGATAGTTGTGATTGTCAAGTTCCTACTATTAAAGGTGACCACGGTTGCCTAATTTGTGGTCATGAGACTATAAAAGATCCTCACATAGAGGATATTCCTTGTGAGAACGATGAAAACAACTAATTACGATGAATATACATGAGGAACGTTTGAAATGTAAACTTGCCTTATGGGATACCCCCGGTTTCTTCCAATTTATAAAAGAATTGGATGAAGCTGTTGGGGATCTTGTAAGCATTACTGAGCAAGTAGAGATACAACGTAAATTGTATCAAAAACAATTGGATGAAATAGAAATCCAACCTAAACCTAAATTTAAACAATCAAAATTACCGTTATGACAGCAACAGTAAAAGTAATACCAACATATCAGTTTGCAAGAAATCTTCAAGCAGGTGATTTAATCATAGTACCCTATACTAATAGGTTATATCCAGCTATATTTACTGGATATGGAAAGGCTGGAAATGTACGTTTTTATACTTTACATGTAGGTCAACCTTATCGAAATAATATTATTGAGAGAATTACTGTAAAACATAAAAAACCCTATGTTAGTTTTATAAATAGAACAGGTCAAAATATTATAGCAAAATTAGATCCTGATGAGTTAGAGTCTAGTTATAGACAATGGTATGAAGAATTTAAAGGTTTACTACTTAAACATAATATGATATGATAATAGCAGAAGAAGTAAAAGACGTCGAGATACTTGGTGAAGATACTAGTAAAAAGGCTAAGATATCTCAAGATAAATTAGCTAAATTACAGTATCTACTTACTAAGGGTCTCTATAAAGATCCAATTACAGCAGTAATCGCTGAATGGACTAATAATGGTATAGATAGTGTTGTTCAAGCTGGAAAATCTCCTATTGATAATCCTGTTATAGTCTCTATCTATAAGAATGAGAAGGAACAGATTATCTTTAGAGTAGAAGATAGGGGTATTGGATTAGATGATAAGGACTTTGAGGATATTTGTATGAATTACTTAGAGTCTACAAAAGAGGAAGATAATAATACTATAGGACATTTCGGTATAGGTATGAAGTCATTTCTTTCTCTCGAGAGATCAGCTACTTTTACATGTCGTAGAGATGGTCTAGAAAGAAAGTATCTTGTTTATGAGGGAGCAGAGTTTGTTAACTTTACTCTTGTTCATGAGAAGAAAACAAAAGAAGAAAATGGAGTAATATCTGAGTTAGTTATTAATGGATGGTCAGAGAAATCTCAATTTGTAGATAAAGCTAAAACTAAATTAGCTTATTATGATACTGCTGTATTAGTTATTGATGGAGTACCAGTTATAAATGATATCTATAGAAATGATTTATTTCAATGGTCTACCCTAAACAAGAATCCAAATATACACATCTCTCTAAAGGATGTATACTATTCTATTGATTATGAAGCACTTGGAATTAAACCTATACCTATTAACATAGCTATTAGACTAAACTTAGGAGATGGTTTAACACCGACTCCATCAAGAGAAAGTTATATTACTAATGATAAGGTAAAAGCTCTTCTAATTAATAAGATAGATAGTATTGCAGATTGGTTTGTAGACAAGTACAATGATACAGTTGGTAATTTTCCTGATTTTCTTAGTGCTTATAACTTTATAGGAAATACTACCTATATTGTAAATTTAGGAAATAATAGTTTTCAGATAAATCCAATTCTTAAGTATTCTACAAAGACTTGTCAATCACCAAAGATAAAAGGTATATCAATGAAAGATCCGTTATTTTATACAAGACGTAAGGAATCTTTAATTAGAGAGTTTACTTTTGCTGGCTATATGGATAGCAATAAAAAGATTAGAACAAAGCAAACTCATATTGATTTAAGTTATCAGTTGTTTTCTGGTAAGAAAGATATGATTTTGGTATCTCAATCATTTGTTGGAAATGTTAGAGAATTTCTTAAATCTAAATACAAAGGAGATACTATCTTTATAAAACGTAATAATTTTAAGAGAGAGTTAGGTGGTGAAATGGATAATAAGAGAAACGTAGGAATAAGTACACCAGATAGTTATTATAATTTGTTAGAGTTACGTCGTTTTCCAAAAAAAGACTGGAGAAGTCACATTAAAGAATGGGATTTTGTTGTATCAACAATAGTTAGTACCTTTATAGATGAGACTAATGTTGAGTCTAGTAAAGCATTTACTGATTGGGTACAGAAAAAATATGATGAGCAGAAAATTAAAAGAGCTGCTAATCAAATATCTGGTAGTTATAATGGACTCAATAAACAACAAGGAGATGTAACTATTGCTTATTCTTATGAAAGATATGGAAAAGTTCATTTTAAGAAAGCACCCTTTCCTATTGCCAAATTGACAGAAAATAAATTTGCAACTGTCATAGTAGCAGAGGAAGATGAAGATAAAGCAAAATCCATTATTAAACTTAATAAGTGCAACAATATTAAGTTTGCAATGATTGGAAAACTAGAGATGAAGAAACTTCCAAAAAGTCATCAATTTATTACATTTAATCAATATTTAAGTATGGAAAGTAAACCATTTATGAGATTAGCATCTGCTATCTTATATAAGAGAGCAACAAAAGAGTTTGATAGTCTTACAAATCATAAGAACGGAATCTATAAATTATGTATAGAACATTTACTTGTAGATGTAGAGACTCTAGAGGACTATATCGATAGGAATTTGGTATATACGGGAGATAGTGCTGTAGAAACTATAATTTTAGAGACTGCAGAAGAAAATAAACTATTTGATTTAAAGAATCATGATATCTATAATAGAGTAAGAGAAGGGATAAAGAAATATGATTTTGTTTCTTTATTGAAAGAGCCAAGTTATTATGATACAGAACATCAGAAAAGGTATAATAGTCTTATTAATCAAATTCTATTATTTCGTAAGAAGTACTATAATGATTTAGAAGGTGCAGAAATCGTATTTAAAAAATAAAAAACAATAAAGTATGGAATGGTTTAAAATGGCATGGCTAGACTCCAGTGAGAGAAAAGCCTTGAAACAAGCAAGCAAAATTATGGGTGATTTATCACAAGCAGACGCTTTACTTGAGGGAAATATTCCTAGTAAAGCAGTTGAATTACCTGTAGTAAGACCTTACAAAAACATTATCTATTCATGTGGTAATCTTACTGTTATATTTGATGACGGTACAGTATTAGATAAAATGAATGTAGATAAAGATTTTCTTTCAGATATACGAGCATGTAAATCTCAGAAGGAAATTGAGAATTTAATGGTAGATAGAACACAATCTACTTCTCAAAAATCTTCTCATGTTATTGAGACAGAAGATGAAAGACAAAAAGTTTATTGTAATCTAGAAGTATTACATAAACATAAAGATTTTGTAGTATCAGGTAATACGGTTATTCTAAAAGGAGTAAATTTACCTATCCCAACTATTATCTTAACATCATTTATTGAGATATTAGAGAAATTAGAGGAATCTAGAAAAGCTGGTAAATTGTTTGGATTAAGTTCACATGATTACTTTGATCAATATCAAGCATTAAAAATGTTCTGGTTAAAGTTAGCTTTAAATCCTCTTCCTCAAAGTAGAGAAGATTTATTAGCATTCTGTAGGATAAATGATGTACGTATTACTAATAATGGTAATCTTATCTTATATCGTAGAGTTGTTAGTAATATAACTGCTGATAAAGGATATGTAACTTTTATCAGTCAAAGCTATTATTCTATAAAGAGTAAGAACCAAGATTGTAAGAATTATGCTGTAGGTAAGAAATCAGGATATTTTTATACTACTGATTTAAGGAAAGATGATTTTGTAGCTTCAGAGTTAATTGGCAACTTACAGCATTTATATTTAGAGTTACCAGAGTATGAGAATAATACATTTACAGCTGCTCATGATCATACTGTAAAAATTAAGATTGGTGGTATCTATAAGATAGATGATAAGAAGATCAATCTGGATAATGGTTTATGTGCTGCAGGTGGTTTACATGCTGCTGCTGTAGATTATAACTATTCTGGCTTTGGTGATACTCCTGTAGTTGTATTGGTTAATCCAAGTAAAGCTATAACTGTACCTACCAATGAGACAGGAAAGTTACGTACTACAGAAATGTTTGTAGCATGTATTAATGATAAAGATCAAGGTTATCACTTTGATGAGTCAGCTTTGACTTCCTTTGATGAGGAATATCATGATTTTAGCTTATATGAATTAGAACAAGCAGCTTCTAGTAAGAGCTTTTCTACTTTAAGTGTTAAAGATAATGTACCTGCTATAAGTTTAGTAGATTTGGATTTAATTAAGTTTATGCTTAAGAATAGAATTAAAGATTTTTAACTAATAAATGCCTCGAAAGAGGCTTCGTAAATAAATAAATATGAATAAATTACCAATACTGTATAAGTATACACAGAAAGGTCAAATCCAACAATGGCAAATCTCTACAGAGAAAGACAGATTTTGGACAGAAGAAGGTATACAAGGTGGAACTATAACTACCTCTAAACCAACAGTTTGCAAAGCAAAGAATGTTGGTAGAAGTAATGAGACTACTCCTAGTCAACAAACTGTTGCAGAAGCACAAGCTAAATGGCAGAAGAAAGTTGATGCTGGATATAATGAAATTTTAACAGATGAAAAGAAATTCTTTGAACCTATGCTGGCTCACGAGATTAGTAAGTATGAGAAGTTACTCTTTACTGTATCAACTTTCATACAACCTAAGCTTGATGGATTACGAGCCATTAATGCTATTAACACTGTTATGAGTAGAAATGGTAAACCATATTTAGCTTGTCCTCATCTTTATCAAAATGAAGTTACTCTAGATGGCGAGTTGTATAATCATACATATCATGATGATTTTAATAAGATTGTTAGTTTGTGTAAGAAGCAATCACCTACTCTAGCGGAATTACAAGAGAGTGAGAAAATGGTACAAATGTGGGTTTATGATTTTCCAGATCATAAAGGTAAGTTTTCTGATAGAATACAAGCCTTAAAGAAATGGATTGCTAAAACAGCTAATAAATCTTTTGTATTAGTACCAACCTATCAGGTTAAGAATCAGAAAGATATAGATATGTATCATGAAAAGTTCTTAGAGATGGGATTTGAGGGTTCTATTATTCGTCTTGACTTGGGTGAGTATGAAAACAAACGCTCTAAACAATTACTTAAAAAGAAAGATTTCGTAGATGAAGAATTTAAGATTCTAGAGGCAGTAGAAGGTGAAGGTGGACGTGCAGGAACTATTGGATTTTTTGTTATGGAGTTAGAGGAAGGTAATGAACGTACTTTTAAGAGTAATGTTAAGGGAGATTTTGATTTTCTTAAAGATATTTGGAAGAATAGAAAACACTATATAGGAACTAAAGCAACAGTTAAATACTTTGCTAGAACTCCTGATAACATTCCTCGTTTTCCATATATTATCAAATTAAACAGAGAAGAATATGAGTAAGACATTTTTATTTGCAGCAAAAAACAGCAGTATTTGTGTAACTATCTCAGCAGACAATGAGGACGATGCTCTGGCTGAAATTGGTGAATACTTTGATAACCATGGTACTAGTGACCTAAGACTTGAGTCGGAGGAGGACGAAGATGATGAGTAGAAAACTAACAGAAGAACAAGTTAAAGAAAGAACAAGGAAAAGAACAAGCTATGTCAGTAACCTTAATCAGGCTAAATCACTAAGAGGATATAGTGTTCCTGACATAGCTATCTATCCTATTCTTATGAAACTTCATTACTTAAAAAGATACAAATATGGAAGAAATGTCATATTTGCTGAAGGAAGTATTAAACTTTTAGCAGAAGATATTGAAAATAAAATCGTTAAATTATGAGTAACGAAAGATATGCAAAATTGATAATGGTAACCACAGCCAATAACAATAAGTATTATGAAATGACGTGGGCTGGTGGTTCAAACTTTACTGTTAAATATGGTAGAGTAGAAAGTACAGCAACTGTACTCACTTATCCTTATAGTATGTGGAATAGTAAATATAATGAAAAGATTGGTAAAGGTTATAAGGATGTTACAGATTTGGTAACAGTTCAAGTAGTTAAAGATAAAGTTAAACAAGATACTTTAGTAGATATAAAAGAAAAGAAGGTTAATGATTTTCTTACTTTAATGAAGAATTATACTGATAAGTTGGTTTCAACCACATATTCAGTTAAGGCTGATGCAGTTAGTCAGAAACAGATTGATGAAGCTCAAAAGCTCATTGATCAGTTAAATAAGCTAGATGCTAAAAAGACTCAGGATGTGAATAATAAGTTAGTTGAGTTGTATACTATTATTCCTAGACGTATGAGTCATGTGTCTTATTATATCTTACCCAATATTAAATTGGATAGGACACTACAAAGTGAACAAGACAACTTAGATGCTATGGCAGCTCAGGTATCACTGATTAAGCCTGTAACATCTAAGAAAGCTAAAGAAGATGCTAAGAAAAGTCAGACCCTACTGGACAAACTTGGCATTACTATGGCAGAAGCAAAAGTTTATAAAGAGATTGACTATCTCTTAAAGCAACAGCATGGTAGAAAGGTTAATGCTATCTTTGAGGTAAATAAAACTGAAGAAGATAAAGTATTTAATAGCTGGCTATCTAAGCAGAAAAATAAGTCAACAAGGGTTCTTATCCACGGAACACGCTGTACTTCAGTAATCCCAATACTGGAGATAGGATTGAAGATTCGTCCCTCTGGAGGAAACTTCCAATTCTCAGGCAAAGCATATGGAGATGGTAATTACTTCTCTGAACATATGCAGAAATCTCTTGGTTATACTGGTAGTGATAGTGACAAAGTCATTCTAGTATATGAGGTTCATACTGGTAATCCATTTGTTTATAATGGATGGTTTAATGGTAACTCTTTTCCCTTAACCTATAAAGAATTACAGAAAAGAGATTATGATTCTACATTTGTTAAGGCAGGTAATGGACTATTAAATAGTGAAATTATTGCATATAATGAACAACAGAATCGAATAAAATATATTATATGGTTAAAGTAGGTGAAATTTGGGATTTAGTAACTCCAGTTAAAGTATTCAGAATCCATTCCGATGCAACAGTAGATGTTTGTGACGGAGATGGTAGCTGTCTAACTGTAGTAGAAAAGGATTTAGTAACAATTATAAAAAATGACAACATGAAAGCAATGAAAGATGCAGTGCTCAAAGTAGCACAAACTTTGGCTAAAGCCAACAACACAGTAACAACTCTAGAAATTAAAAATGAATTACGGAGAGATTATCCATATTATTTCTGGACTCAACTAATAGTGAGTACATATATGGATCAGTTAGCAGGTGATGGATTGTTCAGCTATACCGATAATGGTACATATCGTATTTACTCTTTAGTAAAAGCTAAGAAAGCTAATACTGTAGTAACTTTGAAGGCTAGTAAAAAAGCTTCACTTACTAAAACAGTTAAAGCATCTTCTAGTAATGTTACATCTACAGCTGGTACTCAATGGGTTAATATACAGAAAGCTAAGATTACTGACACAAGACTGTTAAGTTTAGCAAGTCATCCACAATTTGTTGCAGTTATTTTGGCTAATGGTCAGAATGTAACAAAGAATACTATTAAACAACAGAAGAAATCTCCTGTTGGTTATATTAGTCCAAAATTAGGAAGAATTAAGAGTATTTTGGTTGGAACTACCTTATACAATGTGAAGTAATTGATTATCAAGTAGATGAGGAAGCCTATACAGCTTCCTCTTCTTCTTATATGGATTTAATAGAATATTTTAGTAAAAGAAACTTGCTAACAGATGGCAAGAGTAATACAAAAACAGCAAAGAATAGTATGGTAACATATTATTTATCTTTGCAGCCGACTAACTTAAATAGTAAGAAAGAGAATTTATGTAAGTTCTCTACTAAAGAATGTAGAACAGCTTGTTTGCAATTTGCTGGTAGACAATCATTTAATAATGTAGTACAAAGTAGAAGTAAGAAAACAGAGTTTTTTGTTAATCATAAAAAATTGTTTACTACTAAGTTATGGCAAGAACTACAAAAGTTAAATGATAAAGGTAATAAAGTAGCAGTACGATTAAATCTCTTGAGTGATATAGATTGGGATATTACGTTTTTAAATATTAATGACAAATATGATATGCAGAGTCTGACAAATATTCAATTTTATGATTATACGAAAGATCACATGAAAGTATACTCTGATAAGCTTAAGAACTATAACTTAACATTCTCCTATTCAGGTCATAACTGGAACCATGCAGAAATATTTCTAAAAGATAAAATAGCTAATGTGGCTGTGGTATTCAAAAAAGATGTACCTTTGGCATGGAATGGCTTTAAAGTTGTAAATGGAGATATGAGTGATGAACGCTTCTTAGAGGAAAAAGGAGTTATTATTGGTCTAAAGTACAAAACTCCAAAAGGAGTTAAGTATCAGAAAACTAAATTCGTAGTAGAATGAAAGTACTGTCACTATTTGATGGAATGTCCTGTGGACAGATTGCTCTGAAAAAAGCAGGAATAACTGTAGATACATACTATGCAAGTGAAATTGATAAGAATGCTATTAAAGTAGCTACTAACAATTTTCCTAATATGATACAACTTGGTGATATAAATACAGTTGATATTACAAAATTACCAAAGATAGATTTATTAATAGGAGGTTCTCCTTGTCAAGGATTTTCCTTTGCAGGAAAACAACTAAACTTTAATGATCCTAGAAGTAAACTATTTTTTGTATATGTAAAGA